>Ga0193950_1000001_pt1 | contig 240186 bp, 190 predicted proteins | sample BB_1_MG_FD_144485 | JGI IMG/M metagenome (GOLD analysis project Ga0193950, IMG submission 144485) | Microbial mat bacterial communities from the Broadkill River, Lewes, Delaware, United States - BB_1_MG | ecosystem: Environmental > Aquatic > Freshwater > River > Microbial mats | place: USA...
CACCTGAGCAGCGGAAGCAGTGGCAACCTATTGCAAAAGAAATCATTCAACGTAAAGATATAGATATGCTTTTAGTCGCGGGTACAGATGCCAGCACACATATTGTAGGCTTTAATGATAAAACAGTGACATTACCCATTGTTTCTTGCTGTGTCAGTTACCCTATTGAATCTAAAGTAGTCAAAAATGCAACTGACTCTGGTGCAAATAATTTAACAACACGTATTATCCCAGAACGTTATATTCGTATGTTTAGAATTTTTCATGATGAAGTTAAATTTGAAAAGTTAGGGGTTCTATTTGTTGACACTGAAAGTGGGCAAAAATTTGCCAATATACATGATGCAGAAAAAGTATCAAAAGAGCGTGGTTTTCAATTAATAAAAGAGGTTATTATTCCTCCTTTAACAAAAGAACGCTGTGAACAGGCATTAAATAATTTAATTTCTCGTGGAATGGATGCTTTTTTTATCCCATCGTTAACCTGCTTTGATTGGGAAATAGATGATGTAAACCATGTTTTAACATTGTTAAACCAACATAAAATTCCCACTTTTGCACGTCAAGGATCACAAACTGTCAAAGCAGGGGCATTAATGGGTTACTCTACCGTTGATTATACACAACGGGGTGAATTTTTAGCTGAGCGCATTATACGTATTTTAGAGGGAGAGTCACCGCATACATTAACAATGGTGGATGATGTGATTCCCAAAATATCACTCAATACGGCGGTTGCAAAACGGATTGGGTTTGATTTTTCTATAGGCTTACTTGGGGCAAGTGATGAAATTTATCAAACCCTTTCTATTGAAAAGTAATTTTTGAATAAAATGGTATTTTAAATTTAAAAAGGGAGTATTAAACTCCCTTTTTTATGGATTCATATTTTAATGATTAACCACATAAGGTATCTTTATCCGTTTTAACCCCATTTTTTTTGTAAGTAAAACGTATAAATCCAGCAGTCATATGTGAAATAACTTCTATTTGATCCGAGCCAACATTTGCCTTACATGACACACCCACATGGCTTTTTGCTGAACGCTCTAATTTCTCAACAGTATCACGCGTACTCATCTAAAAATCCCCTTGTTAATATAAGCATTACATAATCTATGATTAGGTATGTAATAGATATTATTGATAGTCCTGCATAAGTAATACAGAAATTCTAACTAAGCCTGAATTATTAGAATACTGGCTTCTTCATAGCACTATATTTTCAGGGCTAGCATGTTATTTACTACTCAAAAGTTATACCAACTTTATTACATAAATACCTCAAGTATTTACATCTACTAAAATAAATATTATGTATGGTGGCACTATTTATTATTTTACCTTAGTACATAGGCATAGCTATTAATTTAGTATAGACGCTTCATGATTATAGTAATAATCGACGGTGTGTGTGTACTGACATCAGCAACCCAAAACTTGCCATCATTGTGACTAATGATGTACCACCATAACTTAAAAAAGGAAGTGGCAAGCCAACAACCGGTAAGATACCTGAAACCATGCCCATATTAACAAATATATAGATAAAAAGTGTCATCACAATACTGCCTGCAAGCAACCGCCCAAAGCTATCCTGTGCTTGCATGGCAATAATTAAGCCACGGGTTAAGATAAATAGATAAATACATAATAATATTACTACACCAATCAAACCTTGCTCTTCACTGTAGACTGCAAAAATAAAATCAGTAGTACGCTCAGGTAAAAATTCTAAGTGTGATTGTGTACCATTCATCCAGCCTTTACCCTCTACTCCCCCTGATCCGATTGCTATTTTAGATTGAATAATATGGTAACCACTACTTAAGCGGTTCTCTTCTGGGTTGAAAAGGGTTAAGACGCGTTGTTTTTGATAATCATGCATCCAATAATTCCAAAGTGGATACAAGCTTAATGCAACAAGAACAATAAAACCAAAAATAAGTCGCCAATAAAGCCCTGAGAAAAAGACAACAAACATACCTGATGAGGCAATTAATAAAGAAGTACCTAAATCAGGTTGTTTTGCCACCAAGAGTACAGGTAATGCAATTAATCCTAATGCAATAGATAAACGCCCATAGTTGGGGGGCAAGGGTTTATCAGCTAAATACCATGCCACCATTAAAGGCACGATAAGTTTTAGCATCTCAGAAGGTTGGAAGCGGAAAACAACTAAATTTAACCAGCGTTGTGAACCATTTACGCTTTGCCCAACAAGTAAAACAGCAATCAATAAGAGTAGACCAATCACATACATCCACGGGATCCAACGGGCGTAATAAGCAATTGGGATTTGGGCTAACGCAAACATAATACCAAAGCCTAGACCTATACGGATAAGTTGCCGTATTACAAGATCCATGTTTTGCCCCCCTGCACTATATAGGACAACCAACCCTAATAAAGAGATGGCCAATAAACCACATAGTAATAAAACATCTAAATGAAAAAAGTGGGGAGGATTCCAATTTTTTTCGACTATCATGGTGTCACCTGTTCAGCTGCTTTTTTTGCTTCTTCTGCGGCTTTTAAGGCTTCTTCAGCATTTTTTGCTGCAATATCAGCATTAAACTTATCAGCAGCATGAGGAAGTAAGTAATAATCCATGACTTTTTTAGCAATAGGAGCGGCGGTACTGCTTCCACTGCCTCCATTTTCAACAATTACAGCCACCGCAATTTTTGGATTATCTAGTGGGGCAAAAGAAACAAATAAGGCATGATCATGTAAGCGTTTATCAATTTTAGAAGCATCATAACGAGCATCTTGCTTAATACCAAATACTTGAGCAGTCCCTGTTTTGCCTGCAAAACGATACTCTGAGCCTTTTGCTATTTTTCGTGCAGTACCTCGACTTCCTACAACCACCGCCTCCATTGATTTGATTGCCGTATTCCAGTAATTACTATTTTTTAAGGTCACATCATCCCGTGGGCTTGAATCTACAATGCGCATCATATTGCTACTTGCAGTATCAATAGAAAACACTATACGGGGCTGCTTGACGCGTCCACGCGTCCCTAGGATAGCAGTGGCAACACTGAGTTGTAGTGGGGTAGTCAGCATAAAACCTTGCCCAATTCCTGTGATCAAGGTTTCTCCTGGGTACCAAGGACGTTTACGGCGGCGTTGCTTCCATTCACGTGAAGGCATGAGTCCACGTAACTCTCCCACTGAATCGATCCCTGTACGTTTTCCAAAGCCAAAACGACTCATAAAGCTATGCAAACGGTCAATCCCTAAATCATGGGCTAAATCATAGAAATAGACATCACAGGATTGTTCTACTGCATGATGAAAGTTAACCCGCCCATGCCCACTACGTTTCCAATCACGAAAACGGTGTTTTTGATCTTTAATACGATACCACCCTGGGCACCATGTACTACTGGCTTCAGAGCGTACGCCATACTCTAAGCCTGCCAAGCCCACCAAGGCTTTAATAGTTGATCCTGGAGGGTATTGCCCACGTAGGGCACGGTTAAATAAAGGGCGATCAGGGGAATCACGTAAGCCATGATAGGTTTTTGTATCAATGCCATTTACAAAAAGGTTTGGATTATAATAGGGCATACTGGCAAGAGCGAGTACTGCCCCGTTATCAGGTTCGATGGCAACAATAGCGGCACGTTCATCTTTGATTAAATACTCTGCAAAATTTTGCAAAGACATATCAATATTTAAATATAAATTTTTTCCTGGAATGGCTTGGGTGCGCTCTAGCACTCGCAAAACACGCCCTTTTACATTGGTTTCAACTTGCTCATAGCCTGCCACACCGTGTAAGGTACTTTCATAAAATTTCTCTATCCCTGTTTTACCAATGTATTTACTACCTCGGTAATTGGTATAGTCTAACTTTTTGAGTTCTCGCTCATTAATACGCCCCACATACCCAATGGCATGAACACCACTTGCTCCCAGTGGGTAATAACGTGTTAAGGTTGATTCAATTTTAGCCCCTTTGAATTGATGACGTTTTACAGAAAAACGTGCTACTTCTTCTTCATTGAGATGAAAACGTAATGGAACAGGCTCAAAACGGCGTTTATGCTTTTTTAGGCGATGAAAACGCTTGATATCGTCTTCACTAATATTGATAACAGCTTGTAAATCAGTAAACAGTTTTTCTATATCATCGGTTTCCCTAGGATAAATTTCCAGGGTATGGGTAGCGCGATTGGTTGCTAAGAGCACACCATTACGATCATAAATGAGCCCACGGGTTGGGGGGATGGGGGTTTGACGAATACGATTATTTTCTGACAGAGTGGTATATTTATCATGTTCAATAACTTGTAAATAAACCAAACGCGTAATAATAATACCAAAACAAGTCACAATCAGTAGCCACATAATAATGGCACGATTGATAAAAAGTTGTATTTCTTTAGCCGTATCTTTGAGAATAATACGTTGATTTTTCAGCGGCAACATCGCCTAGTCCCTTTAACTTTAAGAGATATTATAGCTACGACGTATATCACGCAAAATAATATATAACCAATACCATAGTAATGCACTGCTCACAGATGACCATAAAACAGTCAGGTGTAATTCACCTGTGGTATGTAAAAATAAGAGCTCAGGTAGGCGACACAGCGTTAACATCAGGGCAATAATAATACTTTGCTGCCATAAATGGTAAATACGAATCTGACGATAGAAAAAAATACTGATATAGGCAAGCAAAATAAAAAAGAGGGCATGTTGTCCTAGCAAGGTGTCACTGAGTACATCATAAAAAATACCGATTCCCCATGCCACGCCAATTCCAATCCGTTGAGGAATGGCAATACACCAATAAATTAATACCATTGCCACCCATTCAGGGCGTGCAACACTTGCCCATGTTGGCAGCGGGATAATGGTTAAAATAAAGGCAACAAAAAAACTCAATGCAATGGCAAAACCACTTTGGTATCGGTGTAAAGTCACGAGTGTTGATTCACTATATAAGCCGTATAGATATTAAAAAATTGATGTTATTTGGGGGCATGTTCATAAAATTGTGGGACATCTTCTGGTATTGTTTCCCAGCTTGCTTTTGAGCCAACAAAAATATGCTTACCAAGTGTTATATCAGGATTGCCATTTATACAGCCAAGGGTGATGCCATGAATAACACCATTAAAAGTACCCGTTAAAGTGGAACCACATTGGCTACAAAACTGTAGACCAAACCCTTGTTGACCAACATAAGAGCTTAATAGGTGTTCACCAGCTAACCATTTGAAATCATTGTCTTCAACACTACCATAAGCAGAAGCTTGGGCATTAAAGGCTTTGCGGCAACGGGAACAATGACAAGATCGGGTATCACGAATTTCCCCATTTATCTGATACCGTATTTCCCCACAAAAACACTCCCCTGTTATCTCTACTTTATTCTCCATCAAGTGGACTTGCCAACTCCACAGCCGAGTCTAAATCATGAATTTCACTGTCATCACTATTGTCAGTAATTGGCCATAGTAATAATACTTCACGATTCAACTCTAAACGGGAAAATGGAATCGCTTGTACTTGTGCATAAGGTTTACCAATATCAGGCTCTACATCGACAACAGTTCCAACAGGGTAGCCAACAGGAAACTGTCCCCCTAGACCAGAGGTAATGAGTATATCATTTTTTTTAACCTTTGCATTATTAGGTAAACTTAATAAACTCAAACGATTAGTTAAACCCATACCTGCTGCAATAGTACGTAAACCTGTGCGTGCCACTTGTATTGGTAGTTCATGATTAATATCTGTGATTAACATCATGACACTAGAAATAGGCCCCACATGCACTAATTTACCAAGAATACCTTGTGCATCAATCACAGCTTGCCCTGGGTAAGCACCATGTCGACTGCCTTTATTAATGGTTAATTTACGTGTAAAAGGCTCTAGATCAACCGCCAATACTTCTGCAATCAGGACTTTTTCACCTAATCGTTGTGAAGAGTTTAAAAGTATACGTAAACGTTCATTTTCTTGCTGTAATTCTGAAAACTTTTGTAGGCGCACATGTAATAACATATTTTCTTTGCGCAAGGTCGCATTTTTATCTTCTAAACTAATGCGTGCACTAATGGTATCAAGCAAATGCTTGCTTAAATTAACCGAAGAGTTCACCAAATATTGTACGCTATAAGGTAAAGGGGATACTTGTGCGCGTACACTGTCTAAATAATGAAAACGCTGATCTAATACCATTAAGCTTATTGATAAAAGCGAAAAACCTATTAGTTTAAGTGTGGGCGATATACCTTGTACAAATAATGGTTTGATAAGGTATTCCCCCTAAACTTGGTGAGAGTCAGCGCAAGACATGAATTAACTTTCTAAAGCTAAGAAGTTATCACCGTATTCTTCGATCATTTCAATAGCACGTCCACCCCCACGAGCAACACATGTCAGTGGATCATCAGCAACAATTACAGGTAAACCTGTTTCTTCCATCAATAAACGGTCGATATCAGTTAATAAAGCACCGCCCCCTGTTAAGACCATACCGCGCTCTGCAACATCGGAACCAAGTTCTGGTGGGGTTTTTTCTAAAGCCACTTTCACCGCTACAACAATACTTTGTAAAGGTTCTTGCAAAGCTTCTAATACTTCTGCTGAATTAATTTTAAAACTACGTGGAATCCCTTCTGCAAGGTTACGCCCACGCACTTGAATTTCTTTTAACTCTTTACCGGGATAGGCAGAACCAATTTCATGTTTAATTTGCTCTGCTGTGGCTTCCCCAATTAAGGTACTGTAATGACGACGTACATAGCTGATAATGGCTTCATTAAAGCGATCGCCCCCAACACGAATTGATTTAGAGTAGACAATCCCGTTTAGAGACAGTACCCCTACCTCAGTTGTGCCACCACCAATATCTAAGACCATTGATCCAATGGCATCGCTGACAGGCATTCCTGCACCAATTGCCGCTGCCATAGGTTCATCAATTAAGTAGACTTTACGCGCCCCTGCACTGCTGGCAGACTCACGAATAGCACGACGTTCAACTTGTGTTGCACCACAAGGGACACAAATTAAAACACGGGGGCTTGGAGATAAAAAGCGTTTATTGACATGGGTTTTACGAATAAAATACTGTAGCATTTTTTCTGTAATTGTAAAATCAGCAATCACACCATCTTTCATTGGACGAATCGCTTTAATATGCCCAGGGGTACGTCCCAGCATTCGCTTTGCTTCAATCCCCACAGCTTCAATACTTTTACTGCCCTCAACCCCTTCACGTGTTGCCACAACGGAGGGCTCATCTAAGACAATTCCTTGTCCACGAGCATAAATTAATGTATTAGCTGTACCTAAATCAATGGATAAATCGTTAGAAAACAATCCGCGTAAGGATTTTAACATGGAATTTGAACAGTCCTATTAAATTATCTAGTTAAGCAGAAAACCGTGTAATGCAGTCAATACACTGTGTTTTCTCCATTTAATTCTTGAAACGACCGAAAAACAATTGTGGTGTAGTATAGGCATCCCATACAAGGATTGCTATTAAATACGCTATCAACACGTGTCAACTGTCTATAAAAGTGGCGAATATATCGCAAGTTTTACAAGCTGTTTCTATTCATTTGCTGCTATGCAATAATGTATCCCATTATAAAGGATAATGATCCTATGTGGTATAGGCAGATTCTGCGACCACAAAAATGGTGATAATGATGTCAAAGTAAAGAATCAGTATAGTATATACTATCTGCAAATTTGCATGAATACTCTTGCGCGTAGTCACCCATGCCCTAGCGAGCATCTCAAATTTATTTATATTATAAAAGGCGAACGTAACAATGTCTTTACAAAAAGAAGATGTAGAAAAAATTGCCCATCTTGCCCGTATTGAGTTACAAGATGAAGATATTCAAAACTACACCAGTAATTTATCTGACATTTTGACATTAGTTGAACAAATGAACAGTGTTGATACCACAGGTATTACCCCTATGGCACATCCTTTAGATGCCATTGCTCGTTTACGTCCTGATACCGTCAGTGAAGAAAATCAGCGTGATAATTTCCAAGCTATTGCCCCGCAAGTAGAGGCTGGTTTATACCTTGTGCCTAAAGTATTGGAATGATCCTTCTTTCATAGTAAAAATTTATTTTTTCGCTTGATTTCTTCTGTTGTGATAGTAGGACAACAGATAAAACACTTTACAGGTTTTGTACATGCACACAAAAACGCTTGTTGAACTTTCTGACGCACTTCAAAAACGTGAATTCTCTAGTGTCGAGTTAACACAACATTATTTAGATCGTATTGCACGCCATGATGGGGAATTAAATAGTTTTATTACCGTGACGGCTGACACTGCTTTAGCCCAAGCTCAAGCAGCTGATGCACGTATTCAAGCAGGGGATGCGCATAAATTAACAGGTATCCCGCTTGCTCATAAAGATATTTTTTGTACACAAGGGGTGAGAACCAGTTGTGGCTCAAAAATGTTGGATAAATTTATTGCCCCTTATAATGCCACGGTTGTGGAAAAAATTAATGCTTTAGGGATGCCTATGTTAGGAAAAACTAACATGGATGAGTTTGCTATGGGGTCTTCTAATGAAACCAGTTTTTACGGTACAGTGAAAAATCCATGGGATACCAAAGCGGTTCCTGGTGGATCTTCTGGGGGATCAGCCGCTGCGATTGCTGCGGGTTTAGCTCCAGTCGCCACAGGTACAGATACAGGGGGATCAATTCGTCAACCTGCTAGTTTATGTAACCTGACTGGGCTAAAACCTACTTATGGTTTAGTGTCTCGCTTTGGTATGATTGCCTATGCTTCTAGTTTAGACCAAGGGGGGCCAATGGCACGTAATGCAGCAGATGCTGCCGCTTTATTAGAAGCCATGACAGGTTTTGATGAGCGTGATTCCACCTCTTTAGAACGTCCAAAAGAAGCTTACAGTGACCAATTAAACCAATCTATTGAAGGTTTAAAAGTGGGTTTACCTAGCGAATACTTCAGTGAAGGGCTAGATGATGGCGTGCGTCAAGTGATTGATGCCAGTATTAAAGAGTTAGAAGCAGCAGGCGCAACCTTTAAAGAAATCCATTTACCAAATAACCCTTTAGCAGTGCCTGTTTACTACATTATTGCTCCTGCGGAGTGTTCTTCTAATTTATCACGTTTAGATGGCGTGCGTTACGGTCACCGCTGTGAAAACCCTGAAGATTTAGTTGACATGTACAAACGTTCACGTGGTGAAGCGTTTGGGGAAGAAGTTAAACGCCGTATTATGGTTGGAACCTATGCTTTATCAGCAGGCTACTATGATGCTTATTATTTAAAAGCGCAGCAATTACGTCGTATTATCAGTGATGATTTTAAAGCTGCTTTTAATGATGTTGATGTAATCTTAGGACCTACTTCCCCGACCACTGCGTTTAATATTGGTGAAAAAGTAGACGATCCTGTCACCATGTACTTATCTGATATTTACACCATTGCTGTGAACCTTGCTGGTTTACCTGCGCTGTCCATGCCTGCAGGTTTTTCAAATAACCGCCCTGTTGGAGTTCAATTAATTGGGAATTACTTTAGTGAAGGGCGTTTATTAAATATTGCCCACCAATACCAACAGCGTACAGATTGGCACACACAAACGCCTACAGCCTTTGCTTAATTCACGCATCGTTGTATTGCATGTTAACTAAATTTATAAAAACTACGAGGTGATTGGATATGGCATGGGAAGTCGTTATTGGGTTAGAAATTCACGCCCAACTTGCAACTAAAAGTAAAATTTTCTCTGGTGCTGCAACACAATATGGTGCTGCACCGAATACACAAGCTTGTGCGGTAGATTTAGGTTTACCGGGTGTATTACCTGTGTTAAATAAAGAAGCCGTACGTATGGCGGTGAAGTTTGGCTTAGCCATTGGTGCAGAAATTACCCCTCGCTCTGTGTTTGCACGTAAAAATTATTTCTACCCTGATTTACCTAAAGGCTACCAAATCAGTCAGTTTGAACTCCCTGTTGTGGGTAAAGGGGAATTGACGATTGAAGTGGATGGACAGGAAAAAGTGATTGGTGTGACGCGCGCACATTTAGAGGAAGATGCTGGAAAATCTTTACATGAAGATTTTCATGGTTTGAGTGGGATTGACTTAAACCGTGCGGGCACACCATTATTAGAAATCGTATCAGAGCCTGATATGCGTTCAGCTGTAGAAGCGGTTGCCTATATGAAGAAAATTCACTCTTTAGTGCGTTATCTTGAAGTCTGTGATGGAAATATGCAGGAAGGTTCTTTCCGTTGTGATGCAAACGTTTCTGTGCGTCCTGTGGGGCAAGAAGAATTTGGTACACGTGCTGAGCTGAAAAACTTAAACTCTTTCCGTTTTGTGGAACGTGCCATCAATATCGAAATTGAACGTCAAATTGATATTCTTGAAGCAGGCGGTGAAGTGGTACAAGAAACTCGCCTATATGATGCAGATAAGAATGAAACTCGTTCTATGCGTTCTAAAGAAGAAGCGAATGATTACCGTTACTTCCCTGATCCTGACTTATTACCATTAGTCATTGAACAGGAATTTTTAGATGTAGTAAAAGCTGATTTACCTGAACTGCCTGATGCAAAAAAAGTACGTTTTACCACTGAATACAGCTTATCAGTCTATGATGCAGCCGTATTAACCAGTAGCCGTGATTTAGCCAACTACTTTGAAGAAGTGGTTAAAGACTCAGGCAGTGAAGCAAAATTATGTGCTAACTGGGTGATGGGTGATTTATCTGCGCTATTAAATAAAAATAACTTAGATATTACCACTTCACCTGTCTCCAGCAACCAGCTTGCAGGCATGTTAAAACGTATTACTGATAACACGATTTCAGGTAAGATTGCTAAGCAAGTGTTTGAAGCCATGTGGGCAGGTGAAGGGGATGCGGATAGCATTATTGAAGCAAAAGGCTTAAAACAAGTCACTGATTCAGGTGCGATTGAAAGCTTAATTGATGAGATTTTAGCCAATAATCCAAAACAACTAGAGCAATACCGTGGTGGTAAAGATAAGTTATTTGGTTTCTTTGTGGGGCAAGTGATGAAAGCCTCTAAAGGAAAAGCCAACCCTGAGCAAGTGAATGCTTTATTAAAAGAAAAATTGAATGCATAAGCAATAATTAAGCATTGCGTGTATCACAACTAAGCCCCTTTTATAGGGGCTTAGTTATCTTTACCTTAGGATATTATTTACAAGTATATTGCTATTCTTCATCCGTGAAGTCATAAGATAAATCATCAGAAGGTTCTTGAATATAATGCCCTTGTGCTAAATCTACACCACTTGTCCATAAAATGGTTAAGCTATTCGCATCCTCAACGGCTTCAGCAATGGTCACTTTCCCTTCTTCATGTGCCATATCCACAATTTCTTTTACTGTTTTCTGATTTTCATCATTATTGGATAAATCTTTCGTAAAGGAAGATTCTATTTTAATGTAATCCACAGGGACATGTTTTAGCATAGACTGGCGGTTTAAGCTGGTACCAAAATGCTCTAAAGCGGTTTTACAGCCAATCGCTTTTAACCCCATGATAAAAGCACGGGTTGGCTTAGTATGAGAGATCGCAACAGATTCATTAATTTCAAAGACTAATTGATCACCTGTGAGTTGCGTTGATTTTAGGAGCTTACGAATATAGAGTAAGATATTTTCATCTCGTACAGCTTGATCAGAGAGCTTAATAAAGAAATAAGTTTTATGCCCTTCTTGCTGTTGGCGCATTAAAACTTTTACCGCTTCTTTTAATACCCATTTATCTAAATGAGTGGTTAAATTCGCTTTTTCTGCCGCACTGAATAGCTCTCCAGCGGGTACATTTTGCCCTTCACTATCCACCATACGCAGAAATACTTCATAAATCTCATCGGTTTCATCATGCAGGCTGACAATAGGTTGGTAATGTAAAAATAAACGATCATCCTCAATGGCTGTTTCAATCATTTTTGCAATATCAGCCATTTTCTCTTCACCGTGGCTGTCTTTGCTAATCACTGCTTTATACACTTCATGTGTATTGCCACCTTTTTTAGAGGCCATTAAACAAGCAGTATGTGCATCTGTTAGGATATCCTCAGGTGAGCTGGCAGAACTTAATACTAAGGCTAAGCCAATACTCGCTGTAATAAAAACAGATTCTTCATCAATTTCCGTCACCATTTCTGCAATGGTTGTACAAAGTTTTTCAGCTAAGGCACTGGCTGTTTTAATATCCATGTCGACAACAATAAAGGTGAAGACACTATCACTAAACCTTGCAAGTGTTTGGTTATTGGTTGCTTTGTGAAGAACTTGGGCAACATTCTTAATCACAGGATCGCGGCTTCCTACCCCGATACTGCCTGTTGCAGAGCTGAAATTATCTAAAGCAACATAAAATAAAATACTGCGAATATTTTTCTCAATAGCACGCGCCAATGATTTTTCCAGTAAAGTAGAGAAATATTGACGATTATATAAGCCAGTTAACTGCTCTCGGCGGTTGGCTTCTTTCAATTTAAGTGCCATCTCCTCATTTTGAGATTGGTCACGAATAATAACTTGAATACACTCTTCACTGTCATAAATGGCATGACTGACTTCCATTTTAAGCTTAAAGTGTTTTTTATCACCCTTCACCCCTAATAAATCAATTTGACGATCATCATCTCCATTATCCATCATAAATTCACGCATGAATTCTTTAAATTTGGCTTGATGCTCTAAAGCCACCAAATCCATGATAGGCAAGCCCTCTAGATCGTCTAGTTCTTTATAACCAAACATTTCTAAATAACTCGGGTTTAAATGAATATGCATCCCATCATGTACATATGCAATCGCATCACGTGATGTCTCTAATAGCATTTTATTATGCTTTTGACTTTCTTTATAAAGTTGCTCTAATTTTTTAAGTTTTCGGCGTTCGGTTAAGCTTTTTAATTCATGACTAACAGCAGCTTGTAAGCAGCCATCGTTATAAGGGATAACTTGTTTTGCCCCTGTATTTAAAATCCCTGCAATGCGATCATGTTCTAAGTTTTGTAAAGTATTTTCTTCCACTTCAAATAAAACAATAATTGGAATATCTTGCTTGGCACGCTTGACCATTTGGCATGCATTTTCTACAGTAAATTCACCGACTTGAGGTACAGAAATAAGAAGATCCCAATCTAGTTGCCCATCCAAGGCTTCTTCTAGATCTTCATCATCTTCTACATGACGAGGACGAATTGGGAAACGTGCCTTTCTTAAGCTGTTCAGAATGACCTCAGCATCATTTGCCGATTCTTCAATTACAATCAATCGGATAATGTCACTCTGTATCACAGGTTGTCTCCTTTCTATAAGGCAATGCAGTCATTCGTTCAATTACTCTATGTTTAACTATTTTATTACACGTTTTAGTACTGCATTATTTAGATATATATCTGCCATTATGTGATCTAATCTGAAATCAATGCAATCTCTAATCTTAAAAAATGAGGGCGATGATGAGATATCACGAATCATTTTCTTTTTATTTTATAGACTAAGAAAAAGAAGGTATTTTTTTATTTAAGTGATACCGATTCTATAAGCTATCGCTATACTACTAAAACAAGTAACACCTATACAAGAATAAGCAAAAGAAAAAATAATACACATCATATTTTGGTAGTCCTGAAAATATAGTGCTATAAAAAAGCCAGTACCCCAATAATTCAGGCTTAATTAAAATTTTTGTACTATTTATGCAGGACTACCCATATTTTTTATAAGCATAAATATTATGCATTATTTTATTATGGCTGCTGAATAGGAGTAACTTGGATAGTATGCCAAAAACCCCATGCTTGACTATGTGGTATTGGTTCTTGCTCTATAGTATTCATAATGAAATTTAACGTGGATACCTTATCTACTGTAAAAGGTGAGACTTCTATTGCATGTAATACAGTTGGTAAAGCATATCTACTATCAATAATTTGCTGAAAAATCACTTTTTTTACACCGGCAGTGTTTAACACCACTTTAAATTCCACGGCTTGTAATGGAAAAGTTAATTTTGAACGACGATCTGTAATATGAGGTAAGCCAAAATTAGCTTGTAATTGGTATGTGCCAACAGGCAAATCAAACTGTATGGTACTGGGTACCGTTGTTTTAACCACTGCTTGCTGTGCTATTTTATCTAATGCCTTACGCTTAGTATTAAATGTACTAATTTTTAGTGCACTGGTATCTGTTTTTTCTAATAAAGAAAAATGCTTAAATTTAAATTGTTCAACAGCCTGATAATGCCCTGTTAACACAGGTTCAATAAGTCCTCGTTCAAATCGCCACATGGGGTGGTGTACCAATACATAATCAGGTTGATATAAGCTTAACCACGTTGATAAATCACGCTCTGCAATAAACTTAGCATTATGAGGATTAACTAAGCCAAATAAATCAACAATATAACGCTGAGAATGTTTACCAACAAAACCTATTTCTGCCATACCAATACGGCTTTCTTCAGCTGTATTTTCTTTAATCCACTGCCCTATTTTAATGTAATCAGTATGCTGACTCGCTAAGCCATGACGTGGTGTATTTAAATTTTTATAGCTAGTATTGGCACTGATATAAAGAATATATACAGCACTGTAGAGTAATACTGCAACCCCGACATATTTAAATAAACGCTCTTGGCTAAATCGACAATTATCAATCCACCATGCTAGCCCTAAACCACTATAAAAAAACATAAAAAAGTAATAAGGCGCGTAATACCAGTGATAGTTGGGGATATTTAAATAGATATAAAAACTAAAATAAAAAGCTAAAAATAATACAATAATGACATTGATGCTTTGCATACGTAAGCGTAATACACCAAAGAAGGCAAACAGGTGTAAAGCCCAAAAATTAAAGCTATTAAATGCAAAGTAACGGCGAACATGCTCTTCATTATCCAGTAAATTTCCCCATAGGTGTGCCTGCCCTTGGTAAATTTTTGCCATCCCTGTTTCAGCAAAGAAATGTCCGTAATAAAATTTATTAAACCCTAATATAATGCTAATAATGAGTGTTGGAATAATAAAGTTGTACCATTGGGGAAAGGTACGTTTTTGACGGATATGTTCCACCAATAAGGCAAGAATTAAAAAAATGCCTTCTGAGCGGGTCAATAATAAAAGTGCGCAGGCAATCCCTAAATAAAAGGTGGCTTGAATCTCAAATAAATACAAGCATAAGGTAATGAGAAATAGAAATAAGGTGGTTTCCATTCCATAGGTAAAATATAGATAAGGAAAGCATACGGTAAGCACGGCACTATATAATAGGACTAATAAACGAATTTCATAGTGTATCAAAATAAGCCCCATTAGGTATACAGCAGCTGCTAAACCTAAGGTACTCACCGCCATCATGGTGAGCTGAATATCCCCTGATAAAAAAGCAAATCCTGCAATCAAATAGGTATAAAAAGAAGAAGTTAAACCGTTAAAACGCTCTCCAATATTATAAACTAAGCCCTGTCCTGCAAATAAGTTTTCAATATAACGCTGATAAATCATTACATCATCAAATTGATAAAAACGATTTAAATAAGAGAAATATAATAAGGGGATAAGAAAAATAACTGCATATACATAACGATTAAAATGCAGGGTATTCAGTCTATAAAAATAGGAAAGCATAAGGAAGATCGGTCTATAAAAATAAGAAAGAGGTATTGCTATTAAAGAATAAAAGGGGGATGGTGGTACAGATTTATACTTATGAATATAACAGCTCTTTATGAATGTGTCGATGAATGTTAGCAGGCATTTACTTTTAGTCATTTCTTTATTTTTATAAAAAGTCTAAAAGTTTTTGGGGGGGAATAAAGTATAAATAATAGAGTGAAGTGAGTCTATACACTTACTTCACTCTATTATATTAGGATAGAGAATTAATCTGCACTAAAAGGATGATACACAGTATTTTTTTGTTCTAATACCTCATCAATCGTTGGCGTACGTTTGACGGCTCGCTCAATAGCCAGCTTTGTTGCTTCATAGTTATTTTGTTGGATAAGCTTATCCCCTTCTGCTAACCAATGAACAAATACACCCACTGATAAATAAATATCTTCCACTTCCTCTTTAGGTAAAATCCCTGCTTCAACGCAATCAGCAACCGCTAAAGCTACACCACGTTGAGCCGCACCAAATACTTGTACCGCTTGGGATTCATTTTTAATTGCAATTTTATTAAACATCACTGTGGCAGGTTTTACCATTAAGTTAGGAGCTAATACAGCTAATACACCATTCACACCTGCTTTTTGGTTTGTCAGTGTCTGACAAAATGTATCTTCTGCCGCACTGCCTCGAGGGCCTATCAATAAATCAATATGTGCTGCTTCATTACCTTCTCCAACTAATGCCTCTCCCACTAAAACGCGATCAATAATGGCCATTGCACCATGCTCCTTTGTTATCGTAAAAATACTACCTATTATAGTATAGTGAATTATGTGTACTATGGTAGCATGTGTATTATAGGTTGGATAATAGTGTTTATACAGGGGATAAAAAATAAGTTCATAACGCTTGTATTTTTACACAAGCTACGTATGTATAACAATAAATAAGAATGACGCTGATAATTTGAAACAAGCTAAAATAGAGGGGGATACTAAAATTTAGCAGGTAAAATCTATAAAGAATAAATAATAAAACCTATGATTTTAAATTATTTTTAATGGTTTACCCTAAAATAACTCAATACATAAATTAGAATATATATCAGTAAAAAAATACTATTCATAAATAACGCAATAAGAATTATACCGATTCTATCCCTATCATTATTTGGAATATGTATAGATAAAAAAATTTTAAATATATTCTTAGTAACAATAATAAAAGCTTCTCTATTTCCTTCTTATTAAAGAAGGATAATAACGTTTAATTTTTATACTTTTAACCTTAAAAAGGAAAAATGTATGCTCCAATACAGAATTAAATATCTCTATTTCTGTTTATTGCTCAGTATGAGTTGTATGACACAGCTTATTGCAGCACCTTATACTGCTTTAGGTTATACCCCTAAATATGCAAAAAAATTTACTCATTTTGACTATGTAAATCCTGATGCACCAAGACAAGGGGAGCTCACTTTATATAGTCTAGGAAATTTTAACAGCTTTAATCCGTTCTTATTAAAAAGTACCCCTGCAGAAGGTTTAGGTAACCTTGTTTTTGAAAGCTTAATGGTAGCAAGCAAAGATGAACCATTTAGTATGTATGGTTTATTAGCCAATGATATTCGTTTGGCAAAAGATAAATTATCTGTAACATTTCGTTTAAACCCTAAAGCACGCTTTTCAGATGGCTCAAAAGTGACCGCTGAAGATGTTAAGTTTTCTTTTGATATTTTAAAAAGTAAACAAGTCCACCCACAATATCGTATTTTTTGGGCGGACATTAAAGAAGCTAAAGTGATTAAAAAAGACACAATTCGTTTTTATTTTGTCAAAGTAAACCCTGAGTTACATTTAATTGCAGGGCAAATTCCTATTTTCTCTAAACAATTTTTAGAGGGTAAAGTATTTAATAAAGTAATCAATGAGCCTTTGCTTGCATCAGGTCCTTATACGATTGAAAAATCAAAGCAAGGTAAGTTTGTCACCTATAAACGTAACCCTGATTATTGGGCAAATGAATTAAATACCCGTAAAGGGATGTTTAATTTTAATAAAATAACCTTTAAATATTATAAAGATACCAGTGTTGCCTTAGAGGCTTTAAAAGCAGGTGATTTTGATTTTATGGCAGTGCATAACTCTAAAGAATGGGCACGCAGTTATGTCGGTGGGAAATTTGAGAGTGGTGAGATTTTAAAACAAGAGCTACCTCATGAAAATAATGCAGGGATGCAAGGTTTTATTTTTAACCTCCGTCGTCCTATTTTTCAAGATATCAATGTACGTAAAGCCATTAATCTTGCCTTTGATTTTGAGTGGGCAAATAAAAATTTATTTTATGAGCAATACGCGCGTTGTGATAGCTATTTTAGCAATAGTGAGCTAGCCTCATCAGGGTTACCTAGTAAAGCAGAGCTTGCATTATTAACACCATTTAAAGATAAATTACCTGCTGAGATTTTTACTCAAGCATGGCAACCTGCTTCAACCTTAGCCCCGAACTCGTTACGTGCTAATTTACGTCAAGCAAAACGTCTATTAACCAATGCAGGTTGGGTATTAAAAGACGGTGTATTACAAAAAGAGGGAATGCGCTTAGAATTTTCGGTGATGTTAGCTCAACAAGCATTTGAACGTATTCTTGCCCCCTTTGCACGTAACTTAAAAAAACTAGGTATTATTTTAAATTACCGCACAGTTGATCTCTCTTTATATCAGCGTCGGATGGAAACTTTTGATTTTGATATGACCGTAACTGTTTTTTCACAATCACAGTCTCCGGGAAATGAAATGGTATCAAAATGGCACTCTTCCACTGTTGAGCAAGAAGGGTCAAGTAACTTAATTGGTTTAAATGATCCAATTATTGATCACTTAATTGAAAAAGCCATTTATGCGCCCAATCGCCAAGCTTTAGTGACGGCAATTCATGCCTTAGATCGGGTGTTATTACAAGGTGAATATTTGGTTCCCAATTGGTATACAGGTTTACATCGTATTGCCTTTTGGAAAAAATTTGGACAACCTAAAACAGTGCCTTTGTACTATAACGTTAGTACATGGATGATGGAAACATGGTGGATGTCAGATCAAACAGACAAGGCAGCTCCACCGACTAAAACTGAGTAATTCGGGAGAAAAATTATGTCCCCTTTTTCACGCCGCCGTTTTTTAACCCTGTCAGGTTTGACAATTGCAACAGGGTTTTTACCCCATGTAAGCAGTGCCAAAAATCTAGCCAAGCCTATTCGAGAGTTAAAAGGTAAAGTATGGATAAATGGTACACTTGCCACCATGGACTCGACCATTAAATCAGGGGATGCATTAAAAACAGGACGTGACAGCCGTGTGATTTTTGTCTTAGGTGAAGATGTGTTTAAATTAGGTGAACGCTCTCGACTCAAGGTAAAATGGCGCAAAGAAAGCCGTTTTGGTGATATTAGCCTTGTCGCAGGATCATTAATGGGCGTGTTTGGTAAAGGGGATCGTAAAATTCACACCCATAGTGCAACAATGGGAATACGAGGCACGGGTATTTTTATACAAGTTGATAATGAGAAAACTTATTTTTGTACTTGCTATGGAAAAACCTCTTTAGATAGCCCTGATGGGTCAGTCAAAGATCATATTACTGAAACATCACACCATAAAGCATACTGGGTTAAAAACCCTGATAAAATCGCTGAAGGAGAGACAGAGATTTTAAGCTATGCACCAATGCTGTATCATGATGATGAGGAATTGGTACAACTGGAGAGTTTTGTGGGGCGCACACCGCCTGCAAGCTTTAAAAAATAGTACTATCAATGTGTGGTAAAAAACCATTGATATGATTAGGGATACATTTCAGTAAGCTATGCATATATTGCAAAATGACTGATTTGGAATAAAAAGGATATCAATGGTTCGCTATATTCTTAAACGTTTATTACTCATGATACCCACCTTATTTGGTGTCATGTTAATCACTTTTGTTGTCACACAATTTGTCCCTGGGGGACCTGTTGAGCAACTGGTTAGCCAATTAAAACATCAAGCTAATGTCAGTGAAGCCAGTTCAGGTTTACAAGGTTTATATCGTGGGGCAACAGGTTTAGATCAAGAACGTCTTGCAGAATTACGTAGTTTATATGGTTTTGATCAACCTGCTTATCAACGTTTTTATACGATGATGAAAAACTACTTTTATTTTGATTTTGGTGACAGTTATTATCATCATCAATCTGTGATTGACTTAGTTATCTCAAAATTGCCTGTGTCGATTAGCTTAGGGGTGTGGACATTTTTACTCACCTATATTACCTGTATTCCATTAGGAATCAAAAAAGCAGTCAATGATGGCACCGCTTTTGATATTACCTCTAGTACTTTAATCCTCATAGGTTACGCCATCCCAGGGTTTGTCCTCGCAATTTTCTTACTGGTCTTATTTGGGGGCGGGAGCTTTTTAGATATTTTCCCTTTACGGGGCTTAGTTTCTGATAATTGGGATGAATTATCATGGTTTGCGAAAGGGCTTGATTACCTATGGCATATGGCACTGCCTATTGTTGCCATGATGGTCGGAAACTTTGCTGTGATGACCATGCTCACCAAAAATAGTTTCTTAGAAGAAATTCGTAAACAATATGTGTTAACCGCTCATGCAAAAGGCTTGGCTGCTAATGTAGTACTCTACAAGCATATTTTCCGTAATGCCATGATTCCCTTGGTCACAGGATTCCCCGCTGCCTTTATTGGCGCATTTTTTACAGGCAGTCTCTTGATTGAAACCATTTTTTCTTTAGATGGTTTAGGGCTACTCTCTTATGAGGCAGTACTAAAACGAGATTATCCTGTGGTATTAGGTACGTTATACATCTTTACATTAATGGGCTTAGTTGCAAAACTACTCTCTGATCTCAGCTATGTATTAATTGATCCGCGCATACAATTTGATTCTTTTGAACGATGACAGATACCTCTTTAACCCCATCACAACGTCGTTGGACGCGCTTTAAATCAAACCGCCGTGGCTATTACAGCCTATGGATTTTTAGTATTTTATTTATACTCAGCTTATTTGCCGAAGTGTGGAGTAATGATAAACCGCTACTGATTTCCTATAACGATAATTATTATTACCCCTTATTTAAATCTTACCCAGAAACCCAATTTGGCGGAGAATTTGATACTGAAGCGGATTATCATGATATTTATATTAAAGAGCTATTAACTGAAAATGGAAACTGGGTAATTTACCCTATTAATGGCTACAGTTTTAATACCATTAACTATGATAACGCGCGCCCCAATCCTGCTGCCCCTTCTACAGATAATTATTTAGGGACTGATGATCGAGGGCGAGATGTCTTGGCACGGCTGATTTATGGGTTTCGTTTATCTGTTTTATTTGGCTTAGCTTTAACTGTGATTGGTACCGTAATTGGTATTCTGGCAGGGGCAATACAAGGCTATTTTGGGGGGAAAACCGATCTATTTTTCCAACGATTTATGGAAGTATGGGGCAGTATGCCACAATTATATTTGCTCATTATTTTTGCCTCCATCTTTCAACCCAGCATCGGTTTATTACTCGGTTTACTCTCTTTATTTACATGGATGGGTTTAGCTGATTATGTCCGAGCAGAGTTTTTACGCGGGCGTAATATGGATTATGTACGTTCAGCTCAAGCTTTAGGTGTATCCAATTATATGATTATGTGGCGACACTTATTACCTAATGCAATGACTCCTGTGATCACCTTCTTACCCTTTATGATCAGTGGTGCCATTTTAGCTTTAACCAGTTTAGATTTTCTAGGTTTAGGGGTGCCGCCTTCTACCCCCAGTTTAGGGGAATTATTAGCGCAAGGAAAAGCCAATATTCATGCATGGTGGCTATCTTTATCCACCTTTATTGTCTTAGTCGGGATGTTAGTTTTATTGATTTTTATTGGGGAAGGGTTACGTGAAGCCATGGACAGTCGCCGTGGGTAACTATTTACCTATCAAGTGTAGAAAAATAAGCTGGTAGTTTAATTTAAAAAGTGATAGACTGCCCCGCTTGTGAGTTGACTGGGTAATCGCGGTATTATTTTTAGGATAATACGGAGGAAAGTCCGAGCTTCATAGGGTAAAGTGCCAGATAACGTCTGGGGGGCGTAAGCCTACGGAAAGTGCCACAGAAAATATACCGCCAATATTTTATTATATTGGTAAGGTTGAAATGGTGCGGTAAGAGCGCACCGCGTTAATGGTAACATTGATGGCAGGGTAAACCCCACTCGAAGCAAGACCAAATAGGGAAACATCAAGGTGCGACCCGCACTGTTTCCGGGTAGGTTGCTACAGGTGTTTGGCGACAAGCATCGCAGATGAATGATTGCTATGTAAATAAGTGTACTGTGGGTAGCACTGTTTATAGACAGAACTCGGCTTATAGGTCAACTCCTTACCCACACTTCCTTTCTTTTAAGATTCAGATTCAATTTCAACTGTTCTATCTTGTACCTGTAATGGCATTTCTATCACAAAAGTTGTGCCTTCATCTATTTCACTTTCAACAAAAATACTGCCGCCCATCATTTCAGTAAAACTACGTGTAATGGCAAGTCCTAAACCTGTACCGCCATATTCCCGTGTACTGGAATAATCAGCTTGTGTAAAAGATTGAAATAGCTTATCTATTTTATTTTGAGGCAGCCCAATACCTGTATCTTGAATTTTGAACATTACCCAATCTTTGTCCTCTTTTTGTACATCAGTCACAATGAAAAGCACATTACCTTCTTGGGTAAATTTGCTGGCATTATCAAGCAAGTTTAATAAAATTTGTCGTACTTTGATAATATCTGCATACATACTGACTTGATTTGATTGATATTCAACGTAGAGATGATTTTTATTCTTATTCATCATTGGTTGAATGGTATTTACAACATCAAACACCATACTGGATAAATTAAAAGTGATGTTATGGAGATCCATTTTTCCTGCTTCAATTTTGGAGATATCTAATACATCATTAATTAAGCCTAATAAATGTTGTGCAGAAAGATAAATTTTATCCAGTTCAGAAATAAACTCCAATTGACCTGTTTCATCAAAATCTTCACGTAAAATTTCACTATAACCAATAATCGCATTCAATGGGGTGCGTAACTCATGACTCATATTGGCTAAAAATTCACTTTTAGCTTGGTTAGCAGCTTCCGCTGATTCACGTGCCCAAACTAAAGCTTGCTCGGCTTTTTTGCGTTCACTGATATCAATGATAAATCCTTCTATAGCAAGCAAATTATCTTCATCATCAAAAATACCTTGTCCCTGCTCCCATACCCAACGCTGCTGCCCTTGTTTACTGGTTAAACGGTAAATAAATTCATAAGGGGTTTTACGACGTATTGCTGATTCAATATTGAGAATTAGTTGTTTTTTATCATCAGGATGGATTAAAGAAAAGAAGCGACTGCGGGATTGTTCTGAAAAATAATCAGGTTTGTAGCCTGTAAGGTGAATACAGCCATTACTAACAAATTCGATGCTCCAATCATCGTTATATTGACAACGATATACCATACCAGGAAGATTACTCATTAATGTGGCTAAAGTACGCTGGCTTTCTAATAATGCTTGAGCAGCTTTTTTAACAGGTAAGCTGAAGTACATACTGAGCTTATAAACAACAAATATTGCAATCAGGGCAAGAAAAATAATTAAGCCACTTAAATAAGCTAAACCAGTATAAAAATGTTGACGTTTATCTGTTTGAATACCAATACGAATAACGCCCTCTATCCTATTGATATAACCTGTACGATAGGGGATCGCAATTTCTTTAATATCTTTATCATTATAGCTTAAGCTTTGAATAACAGGTTTATTAAGGGTCAGTGTTGTAAAAGCTGTATTTGTTGTGACCTCATCCATGGGTAAGGCATGATTACTGGCATCACTACTAGCTATTACATCCCCTTTTTTATCTACCACTAATACATAAACCATCTCAGTATTTTTTTCAACAATCTGCTCTAGAAAGAAATTAATATGATATTTACCTGAAAAACTAACACGGGTAATAGAATCTTCTAGCGTGCTGGCTATCATCCTTACTAAAACATCTTCTTCTCTATTGGATACTGTATAGTTATAAATACTGCTGCTAATTAATACAGAAAAAGCTAATAATATAATTAACGCCCCATAAGATAGATTCATCTTTCTATCTATACTTGTTAAAGGCTGGGTATATTCGTGTAATAATTTTTTCTGTGATAAATGCATAATTCCTCCATAACGACAACAGGTTATGGTTATGGTATCTTACTAATAAATTTATTTTACACTATTTATGCTTATTATAATTCTAAGACAAATTTCAGCAAGATAATGTATAAAGTGCGTTTTATTTTGCATAATATTTTTAAAAATGTATCATTTTAAGCTTATATTTTATTTAAAATAAAATTATCTCAAAGCTTATTAATGTTTATATTTGTAATTGTATTAATATGTTTTGTTATGACTGTATGCAATATTCGTAACAGCTGAACATTATATTGTAAAGGGAAATAAAGAGGAAATAATATGTGGTAAAAAGCGTACACCAGAGGGTACGCTTTTTTAGTATTTTTTACTTATGAATAAAGTAAGGGGAGATTATTAATAGTCATCTTCAAAGCTAAATTGATATTTATCTTCTAGAAATTTTGCATGGGCTGCTGAGAGACGTGCAATAGGTATGCGAGGAGCAGAACAAGAAACATAATCTAAATCAATGTGATGGCAAAAACGAATAGATTCAGGGTTTGCACCTTGCTCTCCACAAATCCCAACACTTAGACCACCACGAGCACGTCGTCCCCACTGTACAGCCATTGCCATTAAACGCCCAACCCCTTCGGTATCAAGGGCTTCAAATGGATCATTGCTTAATAGCTGATTTTCTTTATATAAAGGTAAGAATTTATTTTCAGCATCTTCACGTGAGAAAGAAAATACAGCTTGGGTTAAATCATTGGTTCCAAAAGAGAAAAACTCTGCTGATTTAGCCACTTCACTGGCACGTAAGCAGGCGCGCACCACTTCCATCATGGTACCAAATTTAATACTCAGGCTGACTTCATAACGGTTTTCAACTTCTGTTTTAAGCTGCTCAAACTGCTTTCTCACACAATCTAATTCTTTATGTGTACACACTTGGGGTACCATAATCTCAGGCTGTACATCAACCCCTTCTTTTGTGCATTCTGCAGCGGCTTCTAATAGTGCCCTAATTTGCATCGCATAAATCTCAGGATAAGTAATCCCTAAACGTACACCACGGTGTCCTAACATAGGATTCACTTCAAAAAGTTCACGCACTTTACGCAGCATAAGCTCTTTTTTCTTCAATACAGTATTCACTGAATCTTCATTGATTTCATCAAAAGGAGAAGGTAAAGCTGTAGCGTCCTCTCCCACTACCCCTTTCATATGGCGAACAGTGGTTAATAAATTGGCTACCCCTTGTACAGAACCTTTTAATTGACGTAAATGTTTAATCTCATCAATCAGTTGTTGCTCTGTAGGTAAAAATTCATGAATAGGTGGATCAAGTAAACGCACTGTAACAGGGTGAGGCGACATGACTTGTAAAAGTTCTTTAAAGTCTGCACGCTGAATAGGGAGAAGTTTATCAACCGCTTCTTGACGCTCTTTATTGGTATACGCCAAAATCATATCTACTACAATTGGAAGTCGATCATTAGCATTAAACATACGCTCAGTACGACATAAACCAATTCCCATCGCCCCGTACTCTAGCGCACGTTTAGCATCTTCAGGGGTATCAGCATTTGCCATCACTTTTAAATTAGCAAAGTGATCAGCCCATGATAATAAGGTTTTTAAATCTTCAGAAAATTTAGGAGGAACAGTGGGCAGTTCACCCAAGTAAACTAAGCCTGTCGTACCATCAATAGTGATAATATCTCCTTCATGTAAGACAGTATCTCCAATACGTGCACGACGTTGTTTACTATTAACCTTAATACTTTCCGCCCCTGCGACGCAGGCTTTCCCCATACTCCGTGCCACAACCGCAGCATGAGAGGTTTTTCCTCCACGACTGGTTAAGATACCTTGAGAGCTAAAGAAACCGTGAATATCTTCTGGTTTAGTTTCTTCACGTACTAAGATTACTTTTTCTCCAGCACGCCCTAAAGCTTCAGCACGATCTGCATCAAAAATACATTTACCTGATGCGGCACCAGGGGATGCGGATAAACCTTGAGCAAGCGCGGTAATATCCATATTTGGATTTAAACGTGGGTGCAGTAATTGTTCTAAATGATCAGGATTAACACGTAAAATAGCTTGGTCACGGTCAATTAAACCTTCATTGACCATTTCAACAGAAGTACGCACTAAAGCTGTTGCATTCATTTTTCCATTACGGGTTTGTAGGCAATATAATTTACCTTTTTCAATCGTAAATTCAAAATCTTGTACTTCACGGTAATGTCGTTCTAATTTACTACGTAACTCCATTAACTGTGCATACAGATCAGGCATTTCCTTTTCCATATTTTGCACAGATTTAGGGGTACGAATACCTGCTACAACATCCTCTCCTTGGGCATTGGTTAAGTACTCACCGTATAAATGATTTTCCCCTGTAGCAGGGTTACGAGTAAAACCAACTCCCGTTGCACTATCAACCCCCATATTACCAAATACCATGGTAACAATATTAACTGCTGTCCCGTTAGCTTGTTCAGGGGTAATATTAAATTCACGACGGTAATCTACTGCACGTTTACCCATCCATGAGCGAAATACCGCTTTAATCGCTAATTCTAATTGCTCATAGACATCTTCAGGAAAAGGAGTATTTGTTGTTTCTTCTACTACTTGTAAAAAACGTTGACTGACTTCTTTCAGCTCAAGCACACCTAAACCCACATCAGCATGGGTTTGCACTCTCTTTTTCACTGACTCAAAATGGCGATCAAAATGCTCATCATCAATACTGAATACAACATTACCAAATAACTGTACGAAGCGACGGTAGGCATCATAACCAAAACGATCATCACCTGTTTGTTTAATTAAACCCTGTAAGGTATCTTGGTTTAAACCAAGGTTTAATACTGTATCCATCATCCCCGGCATGGAGACAGAAGAGCCTGAACGTACAGATACCAGCAATGGGTTTTCAGCATCCCCAAAGCGTTTACCTGTAGATTCTTCTAACTGTTGTATATAGTTTTTAACATCATCCATTAAGCCTTCAGGTAATGCATCATTATCGTGGTTTAAATATGCCTCACATGCTTCTGTGGTGATCACAAAGCCAGGGGGAACATTTAACCCAATTTGTGTCATCTCACATAAGTTTGCTCCTTTACTTCCTAATAGGTGCTTGTCATGCCCCTCGCCTTCAGTAAAGGAATATACATATTTATTCGCCATGGTGTGCTCCTAAAGTGCAAAACTACAAATAGTTTGAGTCATTTACTCAATACCATAATGTATGCGTCTTTTTATATTATGACTTGCTTACACTTTCATGCATCAGCAAAAAGTCGCAATATATTTATAATAAATATTTTTTAATATAAAAGGTATGCAAGAAATCAATATTTCTCTTTTTCTTAAAAAAATAAACCGTAGAAATAAAGATACAGTATTTATAATTAACAAATGTATTGAAAATAGCATTTAACTATTAATATTAGTTATAATAACATCTTCATAACGGACTCTGTAGTCTTGATTATCAAGAATGAACTATTTTAATGTGTTTTAAATAAAAGAAGAGAATTAAAATAGAAAAGGAGTTTCATATGTTAAAAAGTGAATCAAGAAAATAAAATAATTTGTTGGTATAAAACAAGAAAAATCAACATTTAAAGATAAATCAGCTTTTAAACTAATGTTTTATCCATATAACAATGGACCATGCCTGCATCATCAAATGTATCTCCATGTTGTGTAAAGCCCAGATGTTGATAAAAGCCTTTTGCAGTGATTTGAGCGTGGAGAAAAACTTTATATAAATGCTTTTGTTGTGCATAGGCCAATAGTGTTTGCAACAGTGCCGAGCCGACCCCTTTTCGCCGCCATGAAGGCAATACTGCCATCCGCCCAATATGCCCGTTTGGTAATAAACGTGCTGTTCCAATCACCGTATTCTCTGTAGCTTCATAAGCTAATACATGGACAGCTGTTTCATCTAAGCCATCCCACTCTAATGACTCAGGAACATGTTGCTCTTCAATAAAAACACAACGCCGAATATAAATCAGCCCAGCAGCATCATCCTGCCATACTGCCGCACGCACTGTAAAATCTGAAGTTTGCATATTAACTCTCTTACTCTTATGTACTTTTCACCTTTATTATTGTTTATACAGCCCCACTTGCCCCAGCCCCCATTATTTTTAGTAAACCATCCTGAATTTTTAGGGCTTTTATTTTTGTCTCTTTATCAAGATTTCTTGCCCCATAAATTAATAAGTTCAAATCTAATGTTGCAAGCCATACTTGACCATCTGTATCTTTATAAAGTGTAATTTTACAGGGCATATGAATACTATAATCAGGATTATAGTTTAATAATGCTGCTGCTGTTTTGGCATCACAAAAATGAAAAATTTCAACATAGGCAGCTTCTTTATTTTTTGTGGCTTTACGTATTTCTTTATATATAGGGTAATTATCAATAAATTTAATATTAAGACGCTTTGCCACAGATTTCATTGATTTAATCGCTTGCTTAGGTTTAACCCCCTCGGATAAAGGATATTTAATCACCAATGCACTGATGACATCATTTGTTATACTATTTTGTAAAAAGCGACCTAAAAAATGAGGAAATTGTGGGTCAAAGGCTTTTGTAGCGGCATAACCTTGGTAATAAATAAAACCAACCAATACACAGGTCAGTATCCCTACTAAGGCAAAAAAACGCATAAACCAACTAATAATACGCTGCACACTCATATGCTTATAGGGCAATGAAATTTTAGGCTTACGTAGCTGAAAATGAGAAGGGGAATGTTCCTGCATGATGTCACCTCGCTATGATTATATGGTTAGCGGTGAGAGAAAGCGTGTAATAATTGCGCTGTTTCATATAATGGCAAGCCCATCACTCCTGAATAACTGCCTTCTATATGTGTAATAAAAGCCCCTGCCCCCCCTTGAATAGCATATGCACCTGCTTTATCACTGGGCTCTCCTGTTGCAATATAACGCTGAATTTCATCCGTACTTAATACTTTAAAGTGTACGGTGGTTGTACTCAGTTGTACATATTGTTGCTGTTGATTAACAAGTGCAACCGCTGTCATGACTTCATGAATCTGCCCTGATAACTGGCTTAGCATATGCTGTGCATGGTCTGTATTTCGAGGTTTACCAAAAATATGTCCAGCATACACCACGGAGGTATCAGCCCCTAATACAGGTATGCTTTGATCTGACAGTGTGGCTAAGCCTGCACAAGCTTTTTCAACAGCTAAACGTTGTACATAGGCTTCAGCAGTTTCATCTTTATGTACACTTTCATCAATAGAAACATTGATTTTTTGATGGGAAACACCTAATTGATCTAATAGTGCTTGTCGTCTAGGAGATTGTGATGCAAGGTAAATTCTGGGAAATTCAGGGCTTTTCTGCATTAGAATGGTTACCAATAGAAGTGATGTTATGCACGATGATAGGGGTGATTATTTAATACACTCCATGCTCGATAAAGCTGTTCTGCCACTACAACACGGACAAATGGATGAGGTAAGGTTAACGCAGAAAGTGACCAGCGTTGTTGTGCTCGCTGTAAACAGTCTTGTGAAAGTCCTTCAGGCCCTCCCACTAATAAAGCAACCGTGGGATATTGTTGCTGCCACATGCCCATATTTTCCGCTAATTTTACCGTTGACCATGATTTTCCACGCTCATCTAAAGCAATCACATAGGCCTGTTCAGGAATCGCAGCAAGCATTTGCTTACTTTCTTCACGTTGAACACGGGCTAGATCTTGTTTACTGCGTTTACGTAGTGGGATTTCAACTAAATGTAATTGGCAACTATTAGGTAAACGTTTTGCGTATTCATTATAGCCTGTTGTCACCCATGTAGGCATTTTTTGTCCAACACAAATAAGGTGGATGTGCATACTGACCTTTTTTCATTTATGATGAGACATTAATATTTTAATGCCCCCATCATTATTTTTTGTTAATTTATAACTGTTGGTATTGTTTGTGTAATAGACACTAAGTACTAAATTGCTTTAGCTTGAGCATGGTGAAATAAAGTAAAAAAGTTTTCAGTGGTGGCGGCGGCTATCTCACTTAATGGTTGATCACGTAATGCGGCCAAAAATTCAGCCACATGATACACATAAGCAGGCTGATTTGTTTTACCACGATAGGGAACAGGGGCAAGATAAGGGGAGTCTGTTTCCACCAATAAGCGATCTAAGGGCATACGCTTTGCGACATCTTGCAATGTTTTGGCACTTTTAAAGGTGACAATGCCTGAAAATGAAATGTAAAAATTCATATCCATTGCCGCTTTTGCTGTCTCCCAATCTTCTACAAAACAGTGCATTACGCCGCCGACTTCCGCTGCATTCTCTTCTGCAAGAATACGTAAGGTATCTTCTTTTGCATCACGGGTATGAATAATAAGCGGTTTTTTAGTTTCTTTAGCCGCAGTAATATGGGTACGAAAACGATTATGTTGCCATGTTAAATCACCTTCACTACGAAAATAATCCAAACCCGTTTCCCCAATTGCTACGACACGAGGGTGATCTGCTAGAGTAACTAATGTATCAACATCAGGCTCTTCTTCAGCAGTCAGGGGGGTATTAGGGTGAATACCCACTGATACAAACACACTTTCATGCTGTTCAGCAAGTGTACGTATAGTAGGAAAGTGGGCTAAATCAATCGCTACACACAACATGTGTTCAATACGTTGGGCTAAAGCAGCTTCAATTAAGGCTTCAGGAGCTTGGGTAGTATCTAAATCTAAGTGACAGTGGGAATCAACTAACATGATTATTTTTTGGGTACTCTACATGGTAAATGTGGGGCGTTGCGCTTTGGTTTTATCTGCAATCAAGCCTGATAATAGTTTTTCAATTTTATCACGAGTGACCCCTTTATCGATATCACCAAATTCGACCCCAATGCCTGCGGGGCGACTGCCTGATGTCCCTTTGGGGTTAATCCATACGACTTTTCCTGCTACAGGGGATTTATCCCCATCATTAAGGAGTGTTAATAAAATAAAAACTTCATCCCCAAGTTTGTACATTTTTTCAGTGGGAATAAATAAACCGCCGTATTTTAAAAAAGGGATATAAGATTTATATAAAACTTCTTCATCGCTGATATACAAACTCAGCATGTTACGTTTTCTCATACCGGGGCGTTTCATAGTATAAGCTCCTTTTCTTGTTATGTGTTTAGTTCATCTGTGTAGGATGTGGTATCCACAAGAGTGCAAGATTTTCTAATATATTTTGTGGGCGAATAGGTAGATTTAATTGTACACTACGATAGGCCTCAAGGTGTGCTTGCCATAATTTAAAGAGGCGTTCTAAGGCATAAGTGCCCGCCATTTTTTCTAATTGTGTACAGTAATCATAATTAGCCATATGTGTGCTGTTTGCGCTGCATTGATAACGAATTAAATCTACTAACCAACTGATTAACCACTGCACTATATGTACCACTTCATCATATTTTGCCCATTGCTCTGCAAAACTAATGGCTGAAAATTTTCCCTGACATAATGCAGCCCAATCAGTGAATAATTTTTGTCGTTGCCTTAAGCCATCCTGCTCCCATAAGTGCAAAGCATTTAACGGCGCGTAATCAGTTAGAGTTAGCAGTAAGCGGCTGCTTGCCTCTTCATTCACATATTGCTGTAACCATGTATACATACTGTGCTGATCATGGGGGCTTAAATCAAGTTTTTGGCAACGACTGCGGACAGTAGGTAATAAGCGTTCAGGCTGATGAGAACAGAGAATAAAGTAAGTTGATGGAGGGGGTTCTTCCAATAATTTTAGCACACTGTTTGCGGCATAGTGATTCATGGCTTCCATTGGATAAATCATAATAATTTGATACCCAGAATAATGCGCGGTTAAGCTACTAAAATGCATTAAACTACGGATCTCATCAATTAAAATTTGCTTTTTATTATTAGCAGGGGTAATGATTTTTAAATCAGGGTGATTTTGAGAAGTCAGTAATTGACAAGCGTGACATTGACCACAGGCAAACCCTTCCATAGTAGGGTATTGACATAATAAACTGTGGGCTAAATGTTGTGCAAAACTTTGTTTACCAATACCCTGCTGCCCTGTTAAGAGTAATGCATGGGGTAAATGCTGCTGCTGTTTAAGGTGTTGTATTTTTTGCCACGGCATAAGCAGCCAAGGGTATAAAGGGAGCATGATAATTAATGACTATATTTAATCGAGTGATTGATAACCTGGAAGCTGTGTGACATCAACGTCATCAATTTGTTCAGGGTGTAAATGATTTTGGGCATATTGTAGATAGACTTTTTCATGAATAAAAATATCAAATAAATCAGGATCAATATGATTATCTACTTTCATGCGCCCAAGAATAGTGAGTGCCAGCGATAAAGGCATGGGTTTTTTATAAGGGCGATCACGTGCTGTGAGGGCTTCAAAAATATCAGCAATTCCCATTACGCGGGCAGGAATAGACATTTGTTCACGTGTTAAGCCTTTTGGATAACCTTTCCCATCCATCCGCTCATGATGCCCTCCCGCATACTCGGGGACATTTTTTAGATATTTAGGATAGGGCAGCGATTCTAACATATTGATGGTGGCAACAATATGGTAATTAATAATTTTTCGCTCTTCAGGGGTTAAAGTCCCTTTAGTGATATTAATATTATAGATTTCATTTTCAGATAAGAAATCACTTTGTTCACCTTCGCAATTGGCCCATTGACGTTTTGCAATATTTAAAACACGTTCTTTTAACTCATCAGACATAAACTCACTGCCAATATTGACGCGACGAATAAAGGCGCGATCATCATTAATATCTTCTATTGTTTGTTCATAGGCAGCATGTAATTGTTGTGTATTAGGTGTTTGACCTGCTTCTAGCAGTGCTATTTTTTGTTTTAATAATACAATTTCAGCATCTCGTTTTAATAACTCAAAACGTGTATCAATCAGTTCAATTCTATCAAAAATAGTTTCTAATTTAGTTGCTTTATCAACTACATATTCAGGTGTGGTGATTTTTCCACAATCATGTAGCCAGCTAGATACCTTTAATTCATAACGGGTTTCATCATTCATCTCAAAGGATTTTAAAGGACCTGATTGCGTATTGGATGCAGCATCAGCGAGCATCATAGTCAGTTCGGGGACGCGGCGACAATGTCCACCTGTATAAGGAGATTTATCATCGATAGCGGTTGCAATAAGCTGAATAAAGGACTCAAATAACTGTCTTTGTCCTTCAAGTAAACGCTGATTAACCAATGCAACAGCCGCTTGAGAGGCTAAAGATTCAACTAACTTTTGTTCAAAAGACGTAAAAGTACATACATCACGTGTGACAGGGTCTAATGCATTGAGTAGCTGTAACACCCCAATCACTTCATCATCATTATCTTTCATGGGGACAGTTAGAAATGACTGTGATCGATACCCTGTTTTTTTATCAAACTCCTGTGTTCCTGAAAATTCAAATTCAGTGTTGACATAAGCATCAGGAATATTAATTGTGATCCCTTCTATTGCAGAATATACCGCCACCATATGTAAATTCGGTTCACCATTTTCATCATGTAAATTTAAAGGATCAAAAGGGATAGGTTCACCACTTGTCCCACCTTTTTGAATATCCAATGTATCATTAAGCATGATCTCAAACTTAAGCTTATTATCATCTGTACGTGTATATAAAGTACCCCCATCAGCAAAGGTGATAATTTTTGCTTTTTCTAAAATCATTTCAAGTAGGCGTGTACCATCTTTCTCTGCAGAAAGTGCGACCCCTATTTCGTTTAATGCTTTTAAACGAACAAGATCAAGTACATCACTGTCTGATTTCTTTTCCATAATGTGAATCTCTGTCTACTGTCATCATGAACTATTTAAAATAGGCTTATTTTTTGATTTTTAACAAAAAGATACCTGCCTATTTTTAATTTCATCACATTAGACGTTACGCGGTTAATATTTAAAGTTTAAACAGTAGTACTTAGTTGTAACTCATCATTGTACGGTTTTCTTTAAAATAATAAAGAAAATTAGCACGCGCATTTATTTAGATATCTTATATCTTAAGGTTTATCATAGCCTTCTCAATAGGATATAAAAAAGCCAACTTTTACTATATATGTAGGTATTTATACTTCTGCTTTTCTTAACCTTGTCTATCTCACTATTTTAATAGTATACCTATTTATTAAAGTATATTAGTTGATATTAATAGATAGCAGTAGATAAAAAACAATCATCAATTCATAACCACCATAACAGAATCTATGAGATGAATATGATTGAATTTGATAAAGCAAAGTTTTATTTTTCAACCATTCCGCTGTCATAAATTACGACAGAATCGGATTTAGTGCCAAGCGTTGCATGCAACGCCGCTACAGTTTTATGGGTACTATCATCTTCTGATGAAGAGGAATGCGTAACGTCTGTTATTTATTATATATAACGTGTTTTGTAGCACAGTATTTATATTTACACTGATTTTTATCTCTAAAATTAAAGAGGTTTCATAGTTATTGTTATTAATATACTATTTATTCTGCCACTATTTATGTTTTAGCTAAAAATCTAAAGTTATACAGTCAAGTTAATCCTACTTAAAGTTATGTGATGCTACGCAATAAAGATAGTGTGTATTATTGTGTTATATGAAAATGGTACATGGTATCTAGCGTTGGGAGCAACATTCCAATATTGATACATTAGAATATTGCTTTAGATATTTTGCCCCTCATTTTTTGAAAAAACGCAGTGTTGAATTAAGCAGTATGATACAGAGTTATTGAGACTTAGATTTTCACAGGAACTATAGAAGCAAAAAACTCACACTTTCTAAATGTCAGGGTTAACTGTGTTACATCAGTGATGCTTTTAATATTGTATAAAATATATTTCTATAGTTAGAGTATACAGTATGATTTAGCGTTTATTTTTTCTCTTTGTATCATTTTAGTTTAACTAAAATACATGATATATATAATATATATGATAATCAAAGTCTTAAGTGGTGAATGTTAGCTTGTATAATAAAAAAGTTTAAAGCTTGCTATGTCCTAGCTCATATCAAAATAAAATAATTTTTTGCTTCTCTCTTGAATTTTACCGACTGGTCAACTATTATTAACACCATGACCAAGAATATGACAAAACAACTTATCATGGAAGCCGCTTTTGAACTTTTTTATACACGTAGCTATACAGCTGTCGGTGTACAAGAAATTTGCCAAAAAGCAGGCGTTAAAAAAGGCAGCTTTTATCATTTTTTTGCTTCAAAGCAAGCATTAATGATTGATGTGTTGGATATGTCATGGCAACGGTTTTATGAAGGTGTGATTAAGCCTACTTTAGCAAGCCATCAACCTCCTTTAACCTGTATTGCACAATTTTTAAGCTACAATCACCAACATCAATGTAATATTAAGGAAACAGAAGGTATTATTAAAGGCTGTCCTTATGGAAATTTAGCCAGTGAGCTCAGTACACAAGATGATGTCATTCGCCAGCATGTCAAACAACTATTTTCACGTGTTGTTACATCATTAGATAAATGTTTACAACGTGCTGTAGCAGAAGGTGAACTAGATGAAAACCTTAATACTCAGCAATGGGCAAAGTATATTTTAGCACAAATAGAAGGCAGTATTCTGTTAGCAAAAGTACATAATGATTTACAGTATGTAGAAAATTTAAGTACTTTATTACTCAGCACTCTAAAAGCAAGCCGTTCATAATACACTATTTTTATACTCCATATAATTATAGCAAGGTATTATTATTTTAAGTATTATTTTTTAATTTGAAATTTAACCGACCAGTCAACTATAAACAAAAGGTATTGATACTCATGAGCACCGAAACCACAGAAAAAACCCCTTTATTAACACCTGTTCCACCACAGGGTAGTGAGGAAAATGTAGCGCGTTTATACCAGTCCATTCAAGAAGCAATGGGAATTGTGCCAACAGGCTTAAAATTACTCAGCATTAGCCCGCAATTATTGGAAGGGCAAATTAATATGCTTGCCTATTATATGCAACACCCCAGTTTAAGCAGTCAGCTGTTGGCATTTGTACGTTTAATCGTCGCTGAAAAAGCAACCTGCCGTTATTGCATTGGTATGAATGAAAATATGTTATTACAAATGGGCTATGATTTAGACAGTATACGCAATGGGCAAGAAAACCCAGAAGCAGCCCCTTTAGAAGGGAAGGAAAAAGTATTGCTTTTATTTACTATAAAATCCGTGACAAATCCACATGCAGTCAATGCTGAAGATTTAGAGCAGGTACGGGGTGCAGGTTGGAGTGATCAAGATATCTTTGATGCCGTAAATCATGCCGCTTATGCAAGTGCTTTTGATTTAGTGTTAAATACATTTAATGTTGAGCATGAAAACGTGTGGGCGTAAGACTATAAAAACTAAACTCAGCGAAACTAGGTAAAGTACCTTGCTTCGCTGGTGGCATGTTTTTAAACTAATGTGATGTAGTCACGTAAGTATTTAGCTTCAACAGAAGTTTCAGTCAATTGTGCTTTTACTAAATCTCCAATAGAAATCATAGTAATCACTTTGTGTCCATCGACAATAGGGAGATGTCGAAATTTATTTTCTGTCATAAGATGCATAGCATGATCAATATCCATTTCTAAAGTTGCTACGATCAAATCTTTGGTCATCACCCCTTCAACTTTTGTTTCTTCTAAATACGCTGCGTGATAAGCACTGTAACGTAATACATCTCGCTCTGAAATAATGCCAACAGGAGAGTGATCCCCTTCCTGTACTAATAACGCGCCCACTTTACTTTCACACATGGTTTGCATTGCCGCAAGCACTGTTGCCTGTGGTCTAATGGTAATAATGTCTATCTGTGATTTCGTTGCAAGTAAGTCCTTAAGTAGCATAAACCCCTCCTGATTTGATACACAGTAAACCTATTTGGTCATTACCTAAATAGTGTTTACGACATGAATGTAATGCCAATGACCGTATTAACATACTTTAAATCATACCGTAAATATGATTGATTGCCTATAATAAACAGCTTATGACATAGATAAAGAAAAATAAATGTCGATAAAGAAAAATAGAAATACAGGCAATGAAGCCCCCTCTTAAATATTACAAATATGTACCAAATGTCATATAGAGTACATGATTAAGAATACAGTTGTATCACATAGCTGCTCGTTATATGATACTGCACGTGGGTATAATGTCCTTTCCACTAAATGGACATGATAAGGTACGCTACCATGTTATACGTGATTTACCACTATTTTTTAAAACACTTCATTCATGATAAGTAACCATGAGTACATTAATAGAAATACAGAATTTAACCAAAAGCTTTGATCAATTTACTGTTGTTGATGCAATGTCATTTACAGTGAAAAAAGGGGAAGTACTCGGATTTTTAGGTCCTAATGGGGCAGGTAAATCGACAACAATGAAAATGATCACGGGGTTTCTTACCCCTGATGAAGGCACAATACGCGTTAATGGTATTGCGCTTGATGAAGATCCTTTAGCGGTTAAACGTTGTATAGGCTATTTACCTGAAGGAGCACCTGCTTATACAGATATGACCACCGCTGATTTTTTAAATTTTATTGCTGAAATTCGGGGTTTTTCAGGTGCAGAGAAAAAATACCGCATTGCCCAAACAGTTGCCCGTGTGAATTTAGAAGCGGTGATGTATCAACAAATAGAGACTTTATCCAAAGGTTATAAGCGTCGAGTTGGCTTAGCTCAAGCTATTTTACATGACCCAAGTATATTGATTTTAGATGAACCTACAGATGGACTCGATCCCAATCAAAAGCATGAAGTGCGTAGCTTAATTACCACCATGGCAAAAGAAAAAGTCATTATTCTCTCTACACATATTCTTGAAGAAGTGCACGCTGTATGTAATCGAGCAATTATTATTGCTAAGGGGAAAATTGTCACAGATGGCACGCCTAGCGAGCTAGAAGCACAATCCCAGCATTGTAATAGTGTTACTTTAGCCATCCGTGCCGACAGCCACGCACATGATGGCATCACCAGCATATTGAGCCAGCAAAGTGAGATTGCAACAGTAGAAACAGTGGATAAAACAAATGATAGTATTCGTTATCGACTGATACCACACCAGCATAAAAAAATTATTGATAAAGTAAGCCAATGTGCTCATCAACACACATGGCATATTACTGAACTGTTTAATGAAACAGGACAGTTAGATGATGTGTTTCGACACATTACAACAGTATAAGAAGGACACGTGTTGTTATGTTATCCAATATAGGGGTATTATTTCGACGTGAGCTAGCAGCCTATTTTGCCACCCCCATTGCTTATGTCTTTATTGTTATTTTTCTATTTTTAAGTGGTATTTTTACCTTTTATTTAGGTAATTTCTTTGCACGTAATCAAGCTGACTTATTACCTTTTTTCAATTTTCACCCTTGGTTATACTTATTTTTAATTCCTGCTTTGTCTATGCGACTCTGGGCAGAAGAGCGTAAAAGTGGCTCGATTGAACTATTATTAACCTTGCCTATTAGTGTGACAGAAGCGGTACTAGGAAAATTCTTTGCTGCATGGGTTTTTACAGGGATTGCCTTATTTCTCACTTTTCCGATGTGGATTACAGTTAATTATTTAGGTGATCCTGATAATGCGGTTATTTTTGCAGGTTATTTAGGTAGCTTATTGATGGCGGGTGGATTTTTAGCTATTGGCTCCTGCATTTCCACGCTGACTAAAAATCAAGTGATTGCTTTTGTTCTCACAGTTTTTGTTTGTCTTGCTTTTATCCTCAGCGGCTTTCCTTTAGTACTAGATTTATTTAATGGCTGGGCACCTCAAGTGATTATTGATGTTATCAGCTCCTTCAGTTTCTTAACCCATTTTAATGCCATTACCAAAGGTGTGATTGACCTACGTGATGTGATTTATTTCTTCTCATTAATGGCATTATGGCTTTTTGCTACCACCCAATTTATTGAAATGAAAAAAGCAGATTAAGGGAGGCGTATAGATGAAAAAATTAGTCACCAGTACTGGACTGTTATTAGCCATTGTATTATTTTTAGCGATTAATATTACCAGTAATTTAAGCTTAACCTCTGCCCGTATTGATCTCACTGAAAATAAGCTCTATACCTTATCTACAGGGACAGAGAATATTTTAGCCAATTTACCTGAACCGATTACATTACGCCTTTATTTATCCCAAAAACTGGCAACTAATTTAGCAGGTATCAGTAGTTATACACAACGTGTGCGTGAATTACTTTTAGAGTATGCTCGAACATCTAATGGTCAATTAAGTGTACAAATTATTGATCCTGATCCTTTTTCTGAAGAAGAAGATCGAGCCGTTGGTTATGGTTTACAGGGTATTCCATTAGAAGATGGTAGCCAAAGTTTTTACTTTGGTTTAGCAGGTACAAACAGTGTTGATAATGAGGAAGTGATTGCTTTCTTTCAGCCAAATCGCGCTGAATTTTTAGAATATGATATTACCAAGCTTATTTATCAACTGGCTTACCCACAACAAAAAGTAGTGGGAATTATGAGCAGCTTACCACTACAAGGTAGCCCACAAATGCCCTTTGGTTCACAAGCAGCCAATGCCCCGTGGGTGATTGTCGAGCAAATTGAGCAACTTTTTGATGTACGTAGCATTGCAATGGATGCAACTGAATTTCCTGAAGATTTAAGCATCTTAATGTTAGTGCATCCAAAACAATTAAGTGATGCCAGTCTCTACGCTATAGAACAGTTTATTTTAAAAGGCGGTAAAGCAATTATATTTGCTGATCCTTATGCTGAAAATGACAGTGCAGGCGGAAACCCTTATGCTGCCATGCAAGCTCCTAAGCATTCAAATTTAGATAAATTATTTTCTGCATGGGGTGTCAAGATTGATATGACCCATGTTGTGGGTGATTTAGATACAGCTCAAAAAGTCCAAATGCAAAAGCAAGGGCGTACAATTGTTATTGATTACCCCATTTGGATGGATTTAGATAAGCCACATTATTTTAATGCTGAGGATGTAACCACCGCAAAACTAGAAAATATTACCTTTGCCACGGCTGGTGCGATTGAATTAACACAAGACAGTTCTTTAACATGGCAACCTTTAATTCAAACCAGCCCTAATGCGATGAGAATTCCCAGCCAGCAATTAGGAATGCAAGCAGATCCTGAAGCACTCGTGCAAAATTTTAAAGCTGAAAAACGCTTTACACTTGCCGCACGCTTAACTGGAACATTAAAAACTGCTTTTCCAGCAGGTCAGCCAACAATTAAAAATGATACTGGTAAAGTCGATACAGATAATAATAGTGCAATACAAACCAACACACCGCAGCTCATGCAATCAGTGCAAGATGTCAATATAGTTATCGTTGCAGATACTGATTTATTAGCTGATAGAGCATGGGTACAAGTACAAAATTTCCTTGGGCAACAGATTGCCGTTCCCCAAGCGGGTAATGCAAATTTTGTCACCAATATCTTAGATAATTTAAGTGGGAGCAGTGATTTAATTAAGATACGTAATCGAGGGATGTTTAATCGACCTTTCACACGTATTGAAGCTCTGCAACATCAAGCTGAACAACAATTCCGTGAACAAGAACAGCAATTAACTGCCCGTTTACAAGAAACAGAAAGGAAACTTCTTGAACTACATACAACAAAACAAGACCAAAGCAGTTTATTACCTAATGCAGCCCAGCAGCAAGCATTAGAAGGTTTCCGCGAGGAAAAAATTAAAATTCGTAAAGCTCTACGTGATGTACAACATGCATTGAATAAAAACATTGCGGCAGAAGAGACACGAACAAAATTTATTAATATAGGCTTGATTCCGCTAGTAGTTGGATTTGGCGGCATTGTGATATACCTGTATCGCAATCGCCGCAGACGCAAGGGATTAAATATTGCGACAAGGTAATCTATCATCATGGATGCAAAAAAATTTAGCTTTCTTGCTGCTATTACTGTACTAGGCATTATTGCCGCCTTTTTAGCAGCACGCCACAATATGGCACTAACCAGTAGTATTAGTACACAAAAAGTGTTTCCTAATCTACTCAATGAGATGCCAAATGTGGCAAAAATTGAAATTAAAACCCATTCAGAGGTCAGTACTTTAGTTTTAAATGATAAGCAGTGGCAACTTAAAGAACACCATTATTATCATGCAGATACTAAAAAAATAGTACAGCTATTAAATAACTTAACAGCACTGACTTATGTAGAGGCAAAAACCAGTAACCCTATTTTATACGAAAAATTAGGGGTAGAAGATATTACAAATCAAGCTGCTCAATCAGTGCAACTGTCTTTATTAGATCACAGCAATAAACCTATTATTGCATTATTAATGGGGAAAGCACGTACTGCTAAAGTTGGGATGTCTGATAGTGAATTATATATTCGTTTACCTAGTCAAGCACAAAGCTGGTTAGCAAAAGGTTTAAAACCTATTGAAAAAACCACGCATAATTGGCTAGATAAAACCCTAGTGAGCATTACAACTGAGGCTATACAGCAGGTTGCCATTACACATGGTTCTGGTGAAGAAGTACTGATCACTAAAGAAAACCCAGAAGGGCGTGATTTTACTTTAGTAGGATTACCTGATGATGCAGAGTTGGAAGCCCCTTATTATTTACAACAAATGGCATCAACCATCACACAGTTGGCATTAATAGATGTAAAGCCTGCTGAACAACTAGATTTTTCTGACACAGAAGATTTAAAAGCAATTTTTACACGTTTTGATGGTTTACAACTGAGCATGATTTTACATAAACAAGCAGATAAGATTTATGCTCGTTTACATGCAAAATGGGAGAAGGTCGCAACAAAAGAGGAAAAATTAGAGGCTGATAAGTTAAACATACGCTTTAACTCTTGGGCATTTGAATTACCTAGTTATCAAGTCAGTGCACTATATAAAACATATGATGATTTGATTAAAAAATCAGTGGTTACAACAGAAAATACAGCACAAATACCTGTTGATTTTTTGGATGAAACGGCTACAACGAGTACATCACACTAATACCGACCATTCTATTAATACAAATGTAATAAGTCCTTCTCAAGTAGGATTGAGAAGGACTTATTATAAGAAGAATAAAATGGCTTAAACCTTTAATCACGACTACACCACAGATCTTTCCAAACTATTGAATACGCAAGTTAGTTATAAACAGCTTACTTACCCAAGCTTTATTAACATCACTACAATATATTTACACCATCATAGCAACCAATCGACTCACTCCACCTTTTCAACTATACTAACTCATCAAAATTATCACACCACAAAGACTATTTATCTTTATTTAAATCTATTTATGAATAGAAAAAATACAGGGATAAAGAATAAAAATAGCTCTCATATTATTTATGTAGTGACTCAGGAAAAAATGGTATGCCATTGAAGCAAAGCACTTATGACGAACTTCCATACACCAGTAGCGTCATGCCTTATGCCCACCCTAATCGCCTTGCCACAATTGCCCAGCTTTTTGGGCTCCCCACTACCTCATTGGAAAAGTGCCGCATTTTAGAGCTAGGCTGTGCAGATGCCAGTCATTTATTTGCCACTGCTTATAGCTTACCCAATGCAGAATGTTGGGGAGTGGATAGTAATGCGGAAAAAATTGAACAAGCCCAACCTATTGCAGAGGGCTTAGGCTTAAAAAATGTTGTATTAAAAAACTGTGATATTTTAGATGTTGATGATAGTTTTGGTATGTTTGATTATATCATTGCACATGGTATTTATTCATGGTCATCACAGGCTGTACAAGAAAAAATTATCCATATTTGTAAGCATCATTTAACTGAAAATGGCGTGGCTTATGTGAGTTATAGTACTAAACCGGGGGCATTATTAAGTGATGCCGTGCGGGATTTATTACATTATCAAGTGGTGGGTATCCCTGATGGTGAAATCCAAAAACAGCAACTTTCTGCAGTACTTAGCTTATTAGCACAATCAGGTACAGAGCAAGATAATGCTTATGGTAAATTCTTAGCAGCAGAAGTAGAAAAATTTGATGAACTACCTGATCCAGCTCAATTTGTACAAGCATTAACCCATGAACATACACCTGTTTATTTTCACGAATTTATGAATTCAGCAGCACAAGAAGGTTTGCAATATTTAGGTGATGCACATTTTCATACTTTATTTAATTATGATTTACCTGAGAGCAGTGTTGAAATGCTCAAGGCATTTGATAATGATTTAATCACTAAAGAGCAATACACTGATTTCTTGCGGAATCGCCATTTTAGACACACATTACTGTGTCATGATAATGCACAAGTTTCTCGTCAAATTTCCCCAAGCCGCTTAGACTCTTTAGCCGTTGCCTCTTCATTACAAGCCAATGCCGATGACCCTAGTCGTTTTAGTCAAGCATTAGGCAGTATTAAAACAGAGAGTGTCTTTGTACAAATGGCATTACGTTATATTGCTGAACGCTGGGCGCGTCCTGTCCCCATAGAGGAAGTAGTGGCAGCGGTGGCAGAAGCCTGTAATCAAGCTGTTAGCCAAGTGGAAGGGGAAATCAAAAGTGCATTGTTAGAGTTTTACAGCCGTAATTTAATTGAGCTACATAAGCAAAGCCCTGAAATTACAGCACAAGTGAGTGCAAAACCACGTGCAAGTTTATTAGCACGTTGGCAAGCTGAACGTACAAACCAAATCACAAACTTACGTCATGAAGTGATTTTTATTGAAGATGCTTTATATTTGCGCCTATTACCACATGTGAATGGTGAAAATGATCATGATACATTAGTTAAACAACTCAGTTCATGGTTAGAAGATGGTGGGATTGCAATACAAGCTGCTGATGGGACAAATATTAATCAACTATCAGAAGTAGATACACATAAAGTACTGCATACTGTACTAGAAAATGCCTTGTCTTTATTTGCACAAGCGGCATTATTAGAAGCCTAAATATAGGTGAATGGTGGGGAGCTGCTTTACATAAAAGCTTGAAGCTTTAAAGTATTGCAGCTCCCCTACTCACTCATTAAGGCATACCCACTAATATGATCGGCTAATACCATACTCTTTTATAACCATTTCATAGCCTTGTTGTAATGCTTTTAAGTTATCAACCATTAACTCAAGTGACTCAATAGCTTCAGCATAGTCACCTTCTTCTATATTATCCTTAACTTCTTCAAGTGAGTGTAAAATGATATTAAGGGTATCTCCTTGGATAGCAATACTTGGGTATCTTCTCCATGAAAGTTGCACAATATGATGTATTTCTGGGTGTGATAAAAGAGAAACACTAAATGCTTTATCATTATGCTCATTCATTTGTAACTCCTTTTTAGAAAAATTTAATTGTAGTTGATAGTTAAAGCTGTATTCTTTAAATTTTTAACGTAAAAAACAAAAAAAGGGGATTAGTGCAGAGGAAACTCAAAAAAAGGGCTATGAGATCCTATCCAAAAAAGATAAAAAATAAGAGCACCATACAAAAAACCCCTTGTTTCACGAAATGAAACAAGGGGTTTTTATATTTACCTAGAAAGGAAAATTGTTTAAGTATTACTTATTCGCATGAATAATGCTTAAACCTTTTAACAAGTTTAGTGCTTGATATAAAGCATAATCTTGTTTTTCTAAGGGTTCATCCTTTTTTGCTTCCTTATCTTTTGCATCAGTATTATCTGCTTTACTAGCATCTTCACTTTCAGCAGGATTTTCTAAATGCCCAGCTAAATCGGCTTCTTCTAAACGTCTTTTCTCATTCTCAACCGAAGCAATAGTGACCTTATTTAAAGTAATATCAGGTTCAATCCCTGTTGCTTGAATAGAACGCCCTGATGGGGTGAAATAACGTGCTGTGGTTAATTTCAAAGCGGACTGATTATTCATTGGTAAAATGGTTTGTACAGATCCTTTACCAAAGGTTTTTGTCCCCATAATCACTGCACGCTTATGATCTTGTAATGCACCTGCGACAATTTCAGAGGCAGAAGCTGACCCACCATTAACCAATACTACAATAGGTGCGCCGTTTAAATAATCATCAGGACGGGCTTTAAACTTAATATCAGAATCATCGACACGCCCTTCTGTATACACCACTAACCCATCAGTTAAGAATAAATCTGAAACACTGACCGCCGCATTTAATAACCCCCCAGGGTTATTACGTAAATCTAGCACTAAACCAGATAATTTTTTATCCTTGTTCTCAACGATTAATTTTTTCAGTGCTTTACTGGCATCTTCACCTGTACGGGATTGGAAATGTGAAATACGTACATAACCATAATTATCTTCTAATAAGCGAGAACGGACACTTTTTATCTTAATAATTGCGCGGACGATAGGCACATCAATGGGTGTCGCAGCTCCTTCACGTATGACGGTTAAGATAATTTTAGACCCCGGTTTACCCCGCATGATTTTCACTGCATCATTTAAACTAATGCCTTTAGCAGGTTTATGATCTAACTTGATGATCACATCCCCTGCTTGTAATCCTGCACGTTGCGCTGGAGTATCATCAATGGGGGAGATAATACGAATAAAGCCATTTTCTTGACCAATTTCAATCCCTAATCCACCAAACTCTCCTGTTGTACCCAGTTGTAACTCTTTAAATTCATCAGAATTTAAAAAATTAGAGTGCGGATCTAAACCTGTTAACATACCTTGAATGGCATACTCTAATAATTTTTTATCCTCTACCTCTTCAACATAACTTAGCTTAATGTGTTGAAATACTTCGGTAAATGTGCGCAAGTCTTCAATGGGTAGTGCTTTTGCTGCCTGTTCATCTCGTTTTGCAAAAACACTGCTCCCCACTGCAATGAACACGCCCAGCACAACGCCGACCGTTAGTGTAGGGATATGTTTATAGATTGCTTGCATAAATGATTCTCCGTGCATAATCGCACTGTTTTTATATATTTATTACATAGGCTGTGTGCAGTATAACACGCCCTTATACAGACACAATTGTAACTTTTATTCATTAAAAAAAAGACGGCTTGTTATTTACGTTTTATAGGTATGATGAGCTGAAATAACAATGACTTAAGGATTATTTTTTTTGCAACCAACGTAATGGATTGATTGGCTTTCCTTGGTAGCGGATTTCAAAATATAAGGCTGGCGTATCACGTCCTCCACTTTCTCCACTACGTGCTAATAGGGTATCTGCTTCAACCCAATCTCCCACTTTTTTATATAAGCTTTGATTATGCCCATATAAGCTCATATAGCCTTTTCCATGATCTAAAATCACTAATAAACCAAAATGACGGAACCATTGAGCAAAAACAACCCGCCCTGCGGCAATACTACGCACTTCTTGTCCATTTTTTGTTGCAAATAATACGCCTTGCCAGCGTAAATGCCCAATCCGTTTCTCACCAAAGTGATGAGTAATTTTTGCGCTAATGGGAGCGGGGAGCTTGCCTTTTAGTCGTCTAAAGTTTTTATGACCTTTAGGGTGAGGTAAAGATTGGGCAGCTTGTTCCAGTTTACCTAGTAGTGTTTCAAAGTGCTTTTTATCTTCTTGTAGACGTTTTAATTCTTTATTTTGGTTTTTTAAAGTTTTGCGTAAGGCTTTTAAAATGGCTTCACGCTCTGTATGACTCAGCTCTAAACGTTGTTTTTTACTTAACTCTTCTTGTAAAAGTTTATTTAACTGTTCTTTTTCTTTTTCAGTACGTAATTGTAAAGTCGTGACATGCTCTAGGCTTTGACTAATAATATCAATTTGTTGTGCACGTGCTCGATTAAAATAATCATAATAAGTTAATACGCGCCCAACACTGCTGGGGTTTTCTTGGTTTAGCCAAAGTTTTAAATAATCTTGTCGTCCCGCAAGGTAGGCAGCATGAATTTGTTGGCTTAATACTTTACGCTGTTGTGCTAATTGTTGCTTTTGTTTATCTGTTTGTTTTTTTAAAGTTTCTAAGGTTTTTTGTTGCTCATTTAACTGATAACGTAATTGCTCTAATTTTTGCGAGACATCACCAATGGTTTCTTCACTGTTTTGTAGTGAATTTTGTAGTTGTCCATACTCGGTACGTGTCGATTGCATGGCTTCTTGCAGGCTGGCAATACGTTGTTCTAAAGCAGTTAGTTGCTCAGGCGTTACCTGCTTATCAATAGGGGCGGCTGTGATATGAAAAGGGGTAAAGGACAATAAGAAAGAGAGTAGTAAATAAGTGATAAATGTTAAATAATGCACTATAAAGCTTCCCCCTTTTATTATTTTATTGTCAATGATATCAAAATGCCTACATTAAGGTTTGACAATAAAGCAGGCATCATGATGACACTTAATTAAAGTGAGTTAACATTCACAAAGTGTCCTGTAACGGCTGCCGCAGCTGCCATGGCTGGGCTGACAAGGTGAGTCCGCCCCCCTTGTCCTTGGCGACCTTCAAAGTTACGGTTAGAGGTAGAAGCACAACGTTCTTCAGATTCTAAACGATCAGCATTCATAGCTAAACACATAGAACAACCGGGGTCACGCCATTCAAAACCTGCTTCAATAAAGATTTTATCTAAACCTTCTTCTTCTGCTTGTGCTTTGACTAAGCCAGAGCCTGGGACGATTAAGACTTGCTTAACTGTCTCCGCGACTTTACGCCCTTTTGCGACTTCAGCCGCCGCACGTAAGTCTTCAATACGTGAGTTAGTACAGGAACCAATAAATACTCTATCAACCGTGACTGAATTCATAGGAGTGCCAGCCGTTAAGCCCATGTAAGCTAATGCACGTTCCATTCCTTCCGCTTTAACACTATCTTGCTCTTGGGCAGGATCAGGAATTGTATCATCTACAGAAATCACCATTTCAGGAGATGTTCCCCATGTGACTTGTGGGGTGATATCTGCTGCATTTAATGTGACCACGTGATCAAACTGTGCGCCTTCATCAGAATGTAAAGTTTTCCATTCTGCTAAGGCTTTATCCCAGTTTTCCCCTTGTGGTGCATAAGGTCGCCCTTTAACATAAGAGAAAGTGGTTTCATCAGCGGCAATCATACCTGCACGTGCACCTGCTTCAATTGCCATATTACAGACAGTCATTCGTCCTTCCATGGATAAGGCAGCAATGGCAGATCCTGCAAATTCAATCGCGTACCCTGTCCCCCCTGCAGTACCAATTTCACCAATAATGGCAAGCACGATATCTTTCGCTGTAATGCCTGCTGCAACATCACCTTCAACACGTACTAACATGTTTTTAGATTTTTTCTGTACTAAACATTGTGTCGCCAGTACATGCTCTACTTCTGAAGTCCCAATCCCAAAGGCTAAGGCTGCAAAAGCACCATGTGTAGAGGTATGCGAATCACCACAGACAACCGTCATCCCCGGTAAAACAGCCCCTTGTTCAGGGCCAATCACATGTACAATACCTTGGCGTGTATCATTAATAGTAAATTCAGTAATACCAAATTCTTGGCAGTTATCATCAAGAGTTTGTACTTGTAGACGTGAAATAGGATCTTTAATATCTGCAACACCACCCTCTCGTTGAGTAGTGGGGACATTATGATCAGGGACAGCAAGATTTGCATCAATACGCCAAGGTTGACGTTTAGCCAGACGGAGTCCTTCAAAAGCTTGAGGGGAAGTCACTTCATGGACTAAATGACGATTGATATATAATAATGCAGCACCGTTGTCGTCAACGCGTACAACATGTGCGTCCCACAATTTATCGTATAATGTTTTTGCAGACATTGTTTAATTCTTTCCTCGTAAAAACCACAGCTTCGCTTGTAGGGGGCAAATAAGTACTGAGCATCACTACCAAGCCTTATTATTGTGGATCAATACATGTGTGACATCACAACTAGTTAAGCGTAATTAGTTCACTTTTTCATTTAATTTGATAAGCAAATTGCCTATGTTGTCCTGCATACTAACTTTTCGTATAGTATGTATGGTTATACAACTTCATTTTGTTATAGATGACATGTACAGTGGCTGTCTATTATAACGTGCTTACTAAGTTGATGGGGAATTTTTTCATGATAGGTATCGATGATAGAAGCGTACTGATGATAAATGCTCATATTTTACTAGCAGTAGGGAAGGGAAAAGGTAGGCAGGCGATGGTAAAGGGGAAAGCGGGCATTAATTAAAAAATACCCGCCAAATAAGCAATGTATGAATATTAACGCTTAATGGTCAATTTTTGTCCTAAATGTAATGCATTACTGGCTAAACGATTCCAGCGACTGATACTTGCCACACTGACACTGTAATGACGGGCAATTGTCCAAAGATTATCACCTGATTTAACTGTGTGTACCAGGCGTTTGTTTGTCTTTTTTGTTTTGCGTTTGGTGACGCGTGTATTGGGAACTTTAACTATTTTACCTATTTTTAAATTGCGGCTATTTAGGCGTGGATTCAGTTTCTTTATTTCACGGGTAGAAATACGATAGCGTTTTGCAATCTTAGCTAAGGTGTCACCCCGTTTGATACGATATTTTGTATAACGTACTTTTTTAGTATTTCTATTTTTAACTTTAGCTGTTGAGCTTAAGCGTTTTGATTTCGCTTGTAGGGCAGGTAATTTGGCAAGTTTTGCAATATTTTGTCTAAAGACATCTTCTTTACCAACGGGGACACTAACACAGTGAGGGCCTTGTGGGGCAGTTGTACTGCGCTTAAATGCAGGGTTTAAACGTTTAAAGTCACGTTTTGACAAGCCGACAATTTTGGCTGCCATTGATAAATTAATTTGCTTGCCTACATCAATTTGGGTGAAGTGGGGTTCATCAGAAATGGTTTTAAGGGTAATCCCATAATCTTCTGGGTTAGCAACAATTTTAGATAGAGCGAGCAGTTTAGGAACAAATTTACGGGTTTCTTCAGGTAAATCTAATGACCAGAAATCAGTGGGTCTGCCGCGTGCTTTATTTTTGCGAATGGCGCGAGCTAAATTCCCTTCCCCATAGTTATAAGCAGCTAGCGCATTTAGCCAATCATTACCAAAGAAACGGTATAAATATTCTAAATAATCTAAGGCGGCATTGGTGGAGGCGATAATATCACGTCGTCCGTCATACCATTTATTTTGTTTTAAACCAAAATGACGCCCTGTTCTTGGCATAAATTGCCAAATTCCCGCTGCTTTCACATGTGACAACGCCATGGGGTTAAAGGTACTCTCTACCGCAGGGAGTAATGCTAATTCTAAGGGCAGCCCTCGTTCTTCGACTTCTTCAACAATATGATACAAATAAGGTGCCGCTTGTTTTGCTAAATGGCTAAAATAACGCGGTCGTGCACTATAGTAATCAACTAAGGCTTTAATATTTCTATTTTCATGTTCTTGTAATTCATAACCTTCACGTAAACGACACCATAGATCAAAATCTTCATCTTGCCCTCGAAGTTTTAATACAAGCTGTTGAGGAGACAGCGCATCCTCTTTATTTGTATCAACGCTCCCCTCATTTAAAGGTTCGGAGTCGGTATAATCACTATACGATGTAGAAGGAGGAGAAAATAAGCCAATTTTTTCCACTTCAAATTCTAAAGGCTCTATTTCTGCTGCGATATTAGGACGTGATGGAGTGGTATTACACCCTGTTAATAATGCAATAAAGAAAAAAAGAAAGAAAGTTTTATACATATTCATAGAAATGCCATTAGCTTAGCTCTTGTATGGACTAGAGGAACACATCCGACCCCAACCTTCTTAAGAAGGCGGCGTTTCTTATTTTGCTCGTAATACCATTGCAATAATAGGTTTCAAATCCATTGAAAAATTGCTTTAAACGACTATATTACCTTAATTAGCTGTATTAAAACAGATATATAATATAGTCGTATTCATTTATTACTGTGCAGTTATTGACTAAGAGCTTGCCCCATCTGCACAGGACTGCCACTTTGTAGGCTGTCAGCCCATATTATTTTATCTGCTTCAGTTAATAATACGATGGTTGACCCCATGTTAAACCTTCCCAATTCCTCACCTTTTTGTAAGATAGGCGCGTCTTCTTTGCTATAGTCCCAGTGTTTAATATCTTGGGTATAAGGCGGGGTAATTTTTCCTGCCCATACTGTTTCCATACTCCCTACAAAAATTGCGCCAACTAAGACTAATGCAATCTGTCCATATTCTGTATCAAAATAACATACAAGTCGCTCATTACGGGCAAACAAACGAGGTACCACACTGACAGTGCGCTGATTAACACTGAATAATTTCCCAGGGATATAGGTCATTTTAGTTAGCTGCCCTGTCACAGGCATATGAATGCGATGATAATCCCGTGGTGATAAGTAAATCGTGGTAAATAAACCTTCATCAAATATGGCTGCGTGTTCTGGTAAAGTGGCGAGTAATTCTGTTGCAGTAAAACTATGTCCTTTTGCTTGGAAAATACGCCCCTGTTTAATCTGTCCAATTTGGCTGATTGCGCCATCCACAGGAGAAACAAAATCAGTCTTTGCAAGTGGGCGCGCATCCGCTTTTAAGGCACGGGTAAAAAAAGCATTAAAAAATGGGTAGGTATGTGGATCAGGTTCTTGAGCTAAGGACATATCAACTTTATATAAGCCGATAAATTTTTTAATACACCAATGTGTAAAACCTCCTAAGCGTAAATGCATCAGTTTATGCACTAGAACAGATAAGAGATGTTGAGGAATAAGGTATTGTGGTAGGGTTTTGAGTTGGTCAATAAATGACATGAATACAAATCTCTAAGGAAAATAGAAAAGCAAGACAACATGTGTTATATATCATGACTATATCAATCATCATGATATACAATAAATTTTCAGCATATTAGTGCGGTAAAATATGGGAAGCTTCGTGGCTTTTTACTTGTACACGTGCACTAAATTTTTGGCTGCTTTTATCCGCAAAGTGTAAGGTAAAATGGATAATATCCCCTTCAGAAAATTCTCGCTTTCCTTGGGTCAAACGTAAATGTAACCCCCCTGGGGCAAGATTGATTTCACCACGTGCAGGCACTTTCAATTCATACAATAATGACATCCGTGCAATCCCACTTTCAGCCACTGTTTTGTGAATTTCAACACGTTTAAACTCTGGACTGGTAATTTTTTTGATTGTTTTAACTTGTTTACTGCGATTTTTAAAGCGCATGTAAGCATAAGCTGTATATTGATAGTTTTTTACATTAATTTCACGTACCCATGGACCTTTAACCCCAAGATTTTGGGCATGAACCAATGTATAACTGAAACATAAATTAACAAATATTAACGTGATGGCGAAAAATTTTGCCATTACATATACTCCGCAAAAAGTAGATTAACTGCGATATGACATCATAGTATGTGGTTGGTGAGTAGGTAAGTGAAGGGTGTTTTTTATAAACAATCTTATAGTGTTGACATAGTCAATCAATCATTTGTGATAAGCACTTAATACACAAATGCATATAAATTATAAGATAAGCTTGTTATTTTTTGAGTGAATACCTTAATAGTACTTACCTTAATTAGTATTATACTAAACTCCCCCTATATTGGTACTCTTGTGCATTAAACAAGTAATAAAATATATAAAAGCTTCTTTTTTATTAGAAAAAAAAGAGCCTTGTGTGCTGACCTTGTATTACTGTCACAAAAAATGCATTTATAGTAGATATAAAGTTGAAAAATATACAATCGACAGGATGAGATAATGAGGAGGTTCACATGTCTCCACTCTTATTACAACCCACTGCCACCGCACATTGGTATGAATTAATTCATGATGCAGAACATTATTGTCACCAATCCTTAACAGAAGAATTACAAAGTTATTTGGTTTTTTTACTCATGCGTTACACTCAGAGTGCTCATTTAGTGGACAGAGTGATGGCTTTAGAGTATTTACACAGTTTGCAAAGTGGTGGGCATATACAGCAACAGCAACTGCAAGAAGTGGGGGATGTATGCTTGCTATTTTCTGGCTTATTCCCTGAGCAAAGTCAACGCCGTTGTGTACAGACAAAGTATTATGTTGAACTTGGAAAAGCAGCCTACCATACTTTAGCTGATCGAGTACAAGGCATCAATGCCCATTTATATACTCGTTTAGCACACGCTTTTATTCGCTTAATGGATGTGTTACTTGCCACTCGAGAGTTGTTTCAACATGCACCTAATTTATCCATTTTTCATGCAATAGAACTGTGGCAACAAACAGGTAGCCAACATGCATTTAATACTTTGCATAATTATATGCAAGGGGCTACATGTAAACTCGTTTTACCAAATAAATAATCTTGTATGTAACCTATTAAATAGCTGTTACAGCTGCTAATAGGAATAAATAAGACATAAAAAAGGTCAGGCTAATGATTAAGCCTGACCTTCCTTTATTCTTTACATCTTAGTCAATAAATAAAAATGGTCGACTAATCAATACGCTCTTTTACATAACGTCCCGGTGCAGCTTCAATTTCTTTGTATTCTGCATTACCCAATTGTTTGGGTGCATCAACAGTATTACCACCACGTTTTTTCAACCATGCAGCCCAGTGAGGCCACCAGCTGCCTTTTTGTGATTCAGCAGAATCTAACCATGCATCTGCACCTTTACCCGCCTGACCATTAATCCAGTAGTTACGCTTATTCTTCGATGCGGGGTTAATCACGCCTGCAATATGTCCACTTGCACCCAAGACAAACTCAATCGGTCCAGAGAATAAATTAGTGCCTGTGAAAGTTGTTTTCCACGGTGCAATATGATCATCAATAGTTGATAAGAAGTATACAGGTACTTTCACATCAGCTAAATTAATTTTCTCACCACATAAAGTTAAGGCATCAGGCTCCACTAACTTGTTTTCTAAATACATATTATGCAAGTAGTAACTGTACATCGTAGCAGGTAAGTTAGTTGGATCACTGTTCCAGTATAAAATATCAAATGGGGCTGGGTTCTTGCCTTTCAGGTAATTATTCACCACATATGACCAAATTAAGTCATTGGCACGCAACATAGAGAAAGCTAGGGCTAAATCTTTACCAGATAACACACCTGTATGTTTAAGTTGTGCTTCACGTTGTGAGATCTGGGATTTATCAATAAATACGCCTAATTCACCAGGATCGGAGAAATCAAGCATGGTAGTGAAGAAGGTTGCAGAACATACAGATTGGTCTTTACGTTTTGCCATCACTGCTAAAGTGGTTGCAAGGATAGTTCCTCCTACACACCATGAAACAGTATTAATTTTTTTCGCTTTGGTGATGTCTTTTGCCACATTAAACGCAGTTAAAGTACCATTTTCAATGTAATCATCCCAACTTAAGCCACCACTTTCTTTATCAGGGTTTTTCCATGAAATGATAAAGACAGTGTAACCTTGATCTACAGAATATTTCACATAGGAATTTTCAGGTTGTAAATCTAAAATGTAAAACTTATTAATACACGGTGGAACAATGACGATAGGACGTTCATTAACTTGTTCAGTGGTTGGGCTGTATTGAATTAATTGAAACATCTCATTTTCAAAAACAACCGCTCCATCACTAGCAGCAATATTTTTACCCAATTCAAAGGCTTGCTCATTAGTCATACTAATGCGCCCTTTTTCCATATCACCGAGCATGTTTTGTAAACCATCAACAAGGCTTTGCCCTTTGGTTTCCATTGCCAGCTTTAATACTTCAGGGTTGGTTGCTGCAAAGTTAGTGGGTGACATCGCATCAATAAAGTAACGGGTATAAAATGCCAGTTTCTTTTGATTTTCATCATCTAAATTTGCGTTATCTGCCATTTGCGATAACATATTAGAGGCAAGCAAGTAAGATTGCTTTAAGTAATCAAAAACAGGGTTTTCATTCCACTCTTTCCCTGCAAAACGACGATCTCCATGAGCAGGCTGTGCTACTTTTTCAACTTTATCCCCTTGCTGTTGAAATGCGGTTGCAAAAGAAGACCAGAGTTTAAGCTGCTCTTTTTGGTAATTACCCATTGCCTCCATCCAACTATTAGGATCTTGTAATGACTGCGTTGCCAAAGAGTTCCACGCTTTTGTGAACTCTTTCATCATCTCCTGTCCTTGGCTGGTTGCAAATCCCTCCATAAATTCAGTAGTTTGTTGATTAAACTGCTCAAATAATTCTTGTGGATTTTTAAAAGGCTGTTCTTTTGACATACGCGAATCCTTATTTCTCTGATCGACGAGAGTATAGTGTGCAGTGTATTACAATATAATGTAAGAGCCACTGATTTTATTTTCTAGATAATACACTACGTGATAATGATGAGTAATACTACCTTATATCTTGTGGATGGGTCATCCTATCTTTACCGTGCTTTTCATGCCTTGCCTGATTTACGTAATCAGGATGGATTGCCTACAGGGGCAATCTTTGGCGTTATTAATATGTTAAAACGTTTGTTAAATGAATACCAGCCAGAATCTATTGCGGTGGTATTTGATGCTAAAGGGGCAACATTTCGTGATGAATTATATGCAGAGTATAAAGCTAACCGCCCCCCTATGCCTAACGATTTACGTGATCAATTAACCTTGTTACACCAAATTATTGATGCATTAGGCTTACCGATCTTACAAGAAAAAGGCGTAGAAGCCGATGATGTAATTGGTACTTTAACCCAGCAAGCTACTGCGGTAAATAGAGAAGTGGTTATTTTTACAGGTGATAAAGATTTTGCCCAACTCGTTAGCGATAAAGTAACCTTAATCGACACCATGAAAAATACCGTTTTAGATGAAGCGGGCATTATGGCTAAGTTTGGGGTAAAACCTGAACAAATCATTGATTATTTAACACTTATGGGGGATAAAGTTGATAATGTCCCTGGGGTTGACAAAGTAGGGCCTAAAACGGCTGTTAAATGGCTTACACAATATGATTCGTTAGATAATATTATTGAGAGTGCAGAGAAAATAAAAGGCAAGGTAGGGGAAAACCTACGTACTGCTTTACCCCAGCTACCTATTTCTAAACAATTAGTGACTATTTGCCAAACTGTAGAGCTACCTTGTGGTATTGATGATTTGCAAAAGCATGTTAGTGATAATACTGCATTACGCAGCTTATATCAGCAATGTGGTTTTAGACAATGGTTAGCAGAAGTTAGTGACAGTGATACGGAGGATAGTATCCCAGAGCAAGTAGTACAAATGGTAAATTATGAAACAGTGTTAACAGCTGAAGCTTTAGCAACATGGGTTAAACGCTTACAAAAAGCAGACACTTTTGCCTTTGATACTGAAACAAATGGATTAGCTTATTTAGAGGTTGATTTAATTGGGGTTTCTTTTGCGGTAGATGCTTATCATGCAGCTTATGTACCTGTTGCTCATGATTATTTAGCTGCCCCTGCACAACTGTCTCGTGAGGAAGTATTACAGGCATTAAAGCCTATTTTAGAAGATGAAAGCAAAGTTATTATTGGACAAAATTTAAAATTTGATGCCCATATTTTATTAAAATACGGTATTCAAATAAAAGCTAAAATATTTGATACCATGCTTGCCTCCTATGTCCTAAATAGTACAGCTACACGGCATAATATGGATGCTTTAGCCCTTGCTTATTTAAATGTAGAAACGATTAGTTTTGAGAGTATTGCAGGAAAAGGCAAAAAACAGCTACTTTTTAATCAAATTGATTTAGAACAGGCAGCTCCTTATGCAGCAGAAGATGCAGATATTACTTTACGCTTATATCATGCATTAAACACAAAATTACAAGCTGATACTACCTTGTTACCTGTCTTTAATGAGTTAGAAATACCTTTATTACCTGTTTTAGTAAAAATGGAGCAAGAAGGGATTAAAATTGATGCAAACTTATTACATCAACAGAGCACAGAGTTGACTCAACGTTTACAGGTATTAGAAACAAAAGCATTTGAATTAGCTGGGCAAGAATTTAATTTAAATTCTCCCAAGCAATTACAGGCAATCTTATTTGAAAAATTAGCATTACCTGTGATTAAAAAAACTCCCAAGGGCGTACCGTCAACAGCGGAAGATGTTTTGCATACCTTAGCAGAAGATTATCCTCTTCCTGCACTCATTACTGAACATCGTAGTTTAAGCAAATTAAAATCCACTTATGTCGACAGCTTGCCACAGCAAATTAATAACCGCACGGGGCGTATACACACCTCTTATCATCAAGCGGTAACAGCTACGGGGCGTTTATCATCTAGTGAACCCAATTTACAAAATATTCCTATTCGTACTGAAGAAGGGCGACGTATTCGTCAAGCATTTATCGTGCCTGATGATTATGTGCTTGTTGCTGCCGATTATTCACAAATTGAGCTGCGGATTATGGCACATTTATCTAATGACAGTGCACTGGTAGGTGCGTTTCAATCAGGAAAAGATGTGCATACACACACCGCATCAGAAGTGTTTGAAGTGGATGTAGATGCAGTGACAAAAGACCAACGCCGTAAAGCGAAAGCAGTGAATTTTGGCTTAATTTATGGCATGTCTGCTTTTGGGCTAGCAAAACAATTAGATGTTGAGCGAGGTGAAGCACAGGAATATATTGATCGTTATTTTGCACGTTATCCTGATGTGGCAGCTTTTATGGGACGGATGCGCCGTACTGCTTCCGAAAAAGGCTATGTTGAAACCGTATTCGGACGACGTTTACACATTCCTGATATTAACTCAAAAAATGGTCAACGCCGCCAATATGCAGAGCGCAGTGCAATTAATGCCCCCATGCAAGGAACAGCTGCCGATATTATTAAAAAAGCAATGATTGATGTGGACAAATGGATCACAGAAAGTGGGGCCGATGTAAAAATGCTACTACAAGTACATGATGAATTAGTCTTTGAAATTCATCAAGATGTAGTTGAATCCAGTGTTCAAGCAATTAAAGCCGCTATGGAAAATGCTGTGCAACTACATGTGCCATTATTGGTTGAAGCTGATTGGGGAAAAAATTGGGATGAAGCACATTAAATAATGTCATGAGCTAAAGTCATTTATTTCTAACTAAGCTTAAAAAATATAATTCCCTCTTTTTTAATTAAAAATAATACCTTTTATGGGTAGTCCTGCATAAGTAGTGCAGAAATTTTAACTAAGCCTCAATTATTGGGGTACTAGCTTGTTCATAACACTATATTTTCAGGATTACCATTTTTTTATCTTTATAGCGTAACTTTAGATATACAAGGCGGCATAGGTTACACTATCCCACCTTATAGTATCTTTATTTATACACGAGTACGTAAACGTTTGACGGCTTCACGTACTTGGTTTGGAGCTGTCCCCCCAAAATGATCACGTGCTGCAACAGATCCCTCTAAGGTTAAAATTGCATACACATCATCAGCGATTAAATCAGAGAATGATTTAAAGACATCCAGTGATAAATTAGGTAAATCACAGTTATTATCTACACAGTGACGCACCGCTTTTCCAACCACTTCATGTGCATCACGGAAAGGCATTCCTTTACGAACAAGATAATCCGCTAAATCAGTGGCGGTAGTAAAACCAAGACGTGCCGCTTCTCGCATATTGTCATGCTTCACTTGCATACTTGGCACCATATCAGCGTAGACTTTCAAGCTACCTTTTAAGGTATCAACGATATCAAATAAAGGTTCTTTATCTTCTTGATTATCTTTGTTATAAGCTAAAGGTTGTGATTTCATTAAAGTTAATAAACTCACTAAATGCCCATACACACGTCCAGATTTTCCACGGACTAATTCAGGTACATCAGGATTTTTCTTCTGTGGCATGATAGATGAGCCTGTACAAAATGCATCACTTAACTCGATAAAATCGAATTGAGCGGATGACCACAGGATCAGCTCCTCAGAAAAACGTGATAAATGCATCATTAATAAAGAGGCCGCAGCAGAGAACTCAATACCAAAATCTCGATCACTCACAGCATCTAAAGAGTTTTCAGCCACGGCTTCAAACCCTAATAATTCTGCTGTGTAATGGCGATCAATAGGGAAACTTGTTCCTGCTAACGCGGCTGCACCTAAAGGTAAGGTATTCACCCGTTTACGACAATCTACAAAACGCCCTTTATCACGTAATAACATTTCACACCATGCTAATAGGTGATGTCCTAAGGTGACAGGTTGTGCACTTTGTAAATGCGTGAACCCCGGTAAAATACTGTCCGCTTCTTTTTCCGCCACATCTGCCAAAGCAAGGATAAAACGATCCAATGCGACTATCACATTATCGATTTCATGGCGTAAAAAGAGGCGGATATCTGTTGCCACTTGGTCGTTACGTGAACGCCCTGTGTGGAGTTTTTTACCAATATCCCCAATTTTTTGCGTTAAGCTGGTTTCTACATTCATGTGCACATCTTCCAGTGCAATTGACCATGTAAAATTCCCTTCTGCAATCTCAGCTTTAATCGCCTCTAAACCTGAGATGATTTGCTCACATTCAGATTCTGTTAATACCCCGACATGGGTGAGCATTTTCGCATGAGCGATAGAGCCCATAATGTCATATTCATATAAACGTTGATCAAAACTAACGGAGGCAGTAAAGGCTTCAACAAAGGCATCAGTGGGTGCAGTAAAACGCCCACTCCACGGTTTTTCTAATGTACTCATGAATTGTTAATTACTATGATTGCTTATGGAGTGATAGGAAATAGGGTGCATAGAAAGCAAAACAATGCTTTATTGTCACCTTATTTTGAAATATAGGGAGGAATAACCGCTTAAACCCACTTACTTGCTGTTATGTCTCAAAACAAGAGCAAGCGGGTCTTGATACGGTCACGTTAAACTAAAATTTAGCGGCTTTTGCAAGCTAATTTAGCTGTTTTTAATTGGTCAGCGGTACACTTTCCACGTGTGCCCACACACCATTTGCGTCGTCTGTCCCATGAAGTGATTTCACGCTTACTACCATCGGAACAACGCACGGTATAAATGGAGTATTCTTTACCTAATGCAGTCGCCCCTTTTGCACAGTAGTTAATATCAGTAGGTTGTCCTCCTGCATTAACATGCGATACCATCATTACTCCGACACATCCTAACAGGTAGGCTAATTTTCTCATATGAATCCCCCTAACTAAACAGGTATAAAATAACTTTTATTAATATTAACAGTGTTTAAAAATGCATCAATTATGCCCATGCACGCGTGTAATCATGACATAAATAAAGATTGTATAACAAGCTGTTGCGTGTTAAAAGGTAATTATAATCGCTTTAACATTCGTTAAATATTAATAAAAATAAACACTCATCCTTTGGCTTCTTTTTAGATAATATGAATTATCTATTATACCCTATCAGTATAGTGTGCTCTCGTATAGATGCAATAGGTAAAATAAGTCGCTGTTTTAACACGTATGTTTTATACGGTGGTCAACTATCATCTCTTTTTTTTAGCTTAACTTCAGGTTATGTTTTAGTGAAAAATACTGTGTTTTCCCGTTTGCGTCAAGCATGGCAAGGCTTCAAAAAACGTAAAAAAACAAAGCATATACGTTTACAACGGCGACAAGTGTATATTTTACCCACCCGTCAAGGACTGTGGTTTGCTGTCATCTTGTTTGTGATGCTGTTAGGATCGATGAATTATAATAATAGCATGGGCTATACATTAACATTTTTGTTGGTTAGCTTGCTGTTAATTTCTATGTTTCATGCTCATCGAATGTTGCTAGGCTTACGTATTAATACCTTAGCTGTAAGCCCTATTTTTTTAGGTGAGACAATACATTTCCCCTTACATATTGATAACCGTGATAGCCATGATCGTTTTAGCTTATCTTTTCATTTGGGTAAAACACGGATACCGCTTGATAATACCCAACTTCTCACCCATGTAGAAAATGATACCTATTATATCAATTTATCTGCTGAAAGCCTGCAACGTGGGCGGCAAGCAGTGGATGTGGTCACAGTCTCATCACAGTATCCTTTGGGCTTTTTTCATGTTTGGGCTTATTTATATTTTGATATGAATGCCTTAGTTTACCCAGCCCCTGAAGGACATAAAAATTTACCTGTGGGAGGGCATACGGTTAATCAAGGTGAAGGCAGCCCTTATCAACGTGGTGGGGATGATTTTATTGGTTATCGTGACTATCATATTGGTGATTCCTTGCACCATGTTGACTGGAAAATTGTTGCACGGCAAAAAGGCTGGCATATTAAACAATTTGGGGGCACAGGCGCGGCAACTGTATGGTTAACATGGGAGGATGTGGCACATATTAATCATCTTGAACAAGCTTTATCACAATTGTGTTTATGGGTACTGATTGCAGATAGCCAAGGGGCACAATATGGCTTACGTTTGCCTCATTGTGAATATCAACCCGATGCAGGCGAACTGCACCGCGAACGCTGTTTAAAAGCCTTAGCTCTATTTGGCCACACATCATGACTATACTTTATCCACATAAAACAGTGCTGAAATGGGTGTTACTAGCCTTATTTCTTGTTGTACTCCCGCATACTTTACGCTTACCCACATGGATTAGTGCTTTATTTATTATGTTGTGTATGTGGCGGTATAGCATTTGTCATTATCAACGCCATCTCCCACCTACATTTATCCGTGTTATTTTATCTTTAATGGTTTTTGCAGGGATTTTTGCACACTATCATACTTTATTTGGGCGTGATGCAGGGGTCGCCTTGCTAGTGGGCTTACTCGGCTTAAAATTACTTGAAATGAATCATAAACGAGATGCTTTTTTAGTGATTTGTTTATGTTATTTTCTGGTTGTCACCAATTTTTTATATTCTCAGTCTATTCTGATTGCCTGTTACATGGGAGCCGTGACATGGGTTATTACCAGTGCTTTAATGCAATTAAGCAATGAGCAATTACATTTCCCTATTATGCGCCAATTTCGCACCACAGGTGTATTACTGTTACAAGCTTTACCCTTAATGTTATTATTATTTTTCTTATTTCCTCGCCTCCCTGGCCCTTTTTGGAGTTTGCCCAAAGATGCCAACAGTGGACAATCGGGTTTAAGCGATACCATGAGTTTTGATAATATCAAACAATTAGCGTTATCAGATGAAATCGCTTTTCGAGTAAAGTTCGACGGCGATATTCCTCCCACACAACAACGCTATTGGCGCGGGCCTGTATTATGGAAAACCAATGGGAAAAACTGGAGCAGTGCAGGGCAATACCGCATTACCACTCAACAACCTCCTTTAAAAACATCAGGGAAAAGTTATTCCTATACGGTAACTTTAGAACCACATCAAAAACAATGGTTGCTTGCTTTAGACATGCCTAAAACCTTGCCTGCTTATGCTTACATGTCACCTGATTATCAACTGTTATCAAAACAAGAAATTCGCACCCGTACCCGTTATAAATTAATTTCATACCCTGACTATAATGCTTCTGGATTATCCCCCGTTCAGCGGCGTTTATCCTTACGCTTACCCCAAGGTAAACACCATAAAGCACGTTTACTTGCCAGAAAATGGTGGGAAGAATTTAAAACCCCTGAAGCGATTGTTAATCAAGCCTTAATTCATTTTAATACACAGCCCTTTCGCTATACTTTAAGCCCGCCCCCTTTATTTGATGATCCCGTAGATGAATTTTTATTTACCACCCAAGCAGGATTTTGTGAGCATTATGCTTCTGCTTTTACTGTATTAATGCGTGCAGCAGGCATTCCTGCACGCGTGGTGACAGGCTATCAAGGAGGAGAGCTTAACCCTGTGGGAGACTATTTAGTAGTACGACAACGGGATGCTCATGCATGGGCAGAGGTATGGATTGCAGGAAAAGGCTGGTTACGTATTGACCCCACAGGCGCGGTATCTCCTGAACGGGTAGAGCAAGGTATTAATACTGCTTTACCTAACAGTATCAACACCTTTGGTTTTAATATGAACCCAGAATCAACATTTGTTCAATCTTTACGCTATATTACTAACAGATGGGATGCGGTGAATAATTTTTGGAATCAATGGATTTTGGGGTATGGACCTGAACAACAAAAGAACTTATTGCATAAATTAGGCTTTGATTCTATTAATTTACAAAAGATTACCCAGTTATTTGTGATCAGTGTATTACTGATGTTAGGTATTATTGGTGCATGGATTTTATTACACCGTCAACGTATTCATGACCCTGTACAACGCTTATATTCTACTTTTTGTCAACGTCTTGCAAAAACAGGTATAGAACGTTTACCCAGTGAAACGCCTGTACATTTTGCTCAGCGTGCGGTAGAATCCCTACCGCATTTATCTAAACAAATACAAACTATTACAACACTTTATACACAACTTCGTTATCGTGGTGATAAGGGGACATTACGAGAATTAAAACAAGCTGTGCAAAGGTTTCATATTTAACTCATTTAATATTATTTTATACTGCAACTAAATGCTTTTTTGGGTAGGAGTGTTTGTACTGGAGAACAACACATGTCGCATTTGTTAAGCGTTATTTTACGTGAACAAAAAATTGCCTTCCTTATTATTGACCAAAAATTTACCGTGATAGACTGCGCGGATGCGGGCAATATTTTTGGACAGAATGGAGAAGGTAAGGCACAAAATACTACTATATTTGATGCTATTCCTGAGTTAACAGGTTGTGAAGAAATTATTTCAGATGTCGCACATGGACTACTCCCTAATTTTGAACTGGAAAATATTAACCGCTCAATTAGTGACACTGAAACTCATTATTTAACGTTAACATTATTACCTTATGAGGATGACTCCCATCCTGATAAATTGTTATTGGTGATGTTAGCAGATAAAACTGCATGGACACAGGTACAACAGACCTTAACCCAACAACGTAATGAACTGACTTTACTAAAACAAAGTTTAGATGAAAGTAATAAAAATTTAGAGTATTTGATTCAGCATTATGTACCCCGTGAAGTGGGAAAAGCCTTATTGGATAAGCGTATTGCTGTGGGATTAGGTGGAGAGTTACGCTATATTTCCGTATTATTTGCAGATTTGCGTAGTTACACCGCAATCAGCGAAACCCAAACCCCAAATGAAACCATCGAAATGTTACATGGTTGCTTAGATATGGCAAGTTCTGCTATTGAAGAAGCAGGTGGGGTGGTTGTGAACTATATGGGGGATGGCATCATGGCAGTATTTAATGCCCCAAATGAGCTGGAAAATCACGAGCAATGTGCTGTCCAAGCAGGCTTAGAAATCCAAGCCCGTGCTGCTGCCCGTTATGAGCAACAAAAGCAAGATAATTTACCTTTATTACAATTTGGTGTGGGGGTGAATACAGGGGTGGCATTGATTGGTAATATTGGCAGTACAGGACATTATCAGTACAGTGCTATTGGAGATACGGTCAATGTTGCCTCCCGCTTTTGCAGCCATGCACGCCCTGACGAAGTATTAATTGGTGAAAATACTTTTAAAGCATTAGATAAATCTGTCACCACCCGTGCACTAGACCCAATTAAGTTTAAAGGGAAAAGCCAGCCCATGACTACTTACAGTGTTAATTATGCAGAAAAAAAACCGATAATAGTAGAATAAAATATAAATAACTGAAGTTACGCAATAAAACTAAATAGGCTCTGTGAGCGTTTGTGATCTCTCATTTTACTGGTGCCATTATCTTAATATATTGTAGTGACGTTGCACGCAACGCCGCTACGGTTTTATGGATATCATCATTTTCTGATGAGTGCGTAACATCAGCTTGTAACGGGTATTAAGCCCTTTATCAAAAACTAGGGACGATATAAAAAAAGGGGGGTTGTAGCCCCCTTTTTTTATTTAAATATTTGCCTTAGAGAGTGCTTTATCAATCACAGCCCCGCCTAAACATACATCATCTTGATAAAAAACAACGGATTGTCCTGCGGTAATGGCGCGTTGTGGTTGATCAAATACGACTTCACAATACTCACCATTTAATACGGTGATGGTGCAGGGTTGCTCGTATTGGCGATAACGGGTTTTTGCTTTACAGCGATAAGGGATTTCTGGTGCATGTCCTGCAATCCAATGCACTTGGCAAGCGGTTAATTTTTCAGCAAATAAACGCGGATGATCATGCCCTTGTGCAATAATTAATTTATTCTCTGTTACATCTTTATCTACAACATACCAAGGTTGACCACTACCTGACGCACGCCCACCAACACGTAAGCCTTGTCGTTGCCCAATAGTGTAATACATCACCCCATCATGCTCGCCAATGACTTCTCCTTCTGGGGTAATCATCTCCCCTTTTTGCGCAGGTAAGAAGCGGCTTAAAAATTCTTTAAAGGGACGTTCACCAATAAAACAAATGCCTGTACTGTCTTTTTTATCATGAGTGATCAAATCATGCTGTTCTGCTAATTCACGCACGGCGGTTTTTTCTAACTCCCCGACAGGAAATAAGCTATGGGCAAGTGAATATTGTCCAATCGCATGTAGAAAATAACTTTGATCTTTACTGCCATCAGATCCTTTTAAAAGCTGATGCTCCCCCTCTACACAACGCCCTCGAACATAATGCCCCGTTGCAATTGAGCTGGCACCTAGACGTTTTGCATGTTCCAAAAAAACCTTAAATTTAATTTCACGGTTGCATAAAATATCAGGGTTGGGGGTACGTCCTGCTTTATATTCTGCTAAAAAGTGCTCGAATACATTATCCCAGTAATCAGCAGAAAAATTAACCGTGTGTAAAGGGATATCTAAACGATCACAAACTGCTTGTGCATCCTTTAAATCTTCAGTAGCACTACAATAGCTTTCCGTATCATCCTCTTCCCAGTTTTTCATAAATAAGCCGTGTACCTCATAGCCTTGTTGCTTAAGCAATAAAGCTGATACAGAGGAGTCAACGCCCCCAGAAATTCCGACAATAATACGTTTTAAATCAGTCATGAAAAATAATATCGTTTATAAATGTGTTAATAAATCTAAGGAAAAGCGATTGCCGGCTAGATAATCATCAATACAACGTAATACCATTGGGCTGCGTAATTTATCACTGTGGGCAATTTCGTCACGGGATAACCATTTGCTGCGAAGAATCCCTGTATCTAAAATACGTTCTGCTTCAAAATTTTTAACGCTACCACAAAAACAAACGCGTAAATAAGTGACTTCATTATGAGGGCTAGTATAGTGATAAATACCTGTGACTGCATCAGGGGTAAAATGCCATGCTGATTCCTCTAAGGTTTCACGTATAACCGCTTCAACCAAGCTTTCATTGGCTTCTAAATGCCCCGCAGGTTGGTTATAGACAAACTGTCCTTGGGAAGTCACTTCTTCAACCAGTAAAAAACGTTCTTGCTTGGCAATAACCGCTGCAACAGTAATATGAGGTGTCCATATCATAATTGGTTTACTTTATTTATGTCATCAATTAAAAATTACAAGTTGTTTATGACTAATTGGTGATAAAAACGGTATACACCACGTCCAGCATGTTTGGCTGCATACATCGCTTTATCTGCATTTTTCACCAAAATATGTTCATCTTTACTGTCTTTAGGGTAAATAGTAATGCCGATACTTGCTGAAATAAAGATTTCTTGATTTTGAATGTGAAAAGCTTGCTCAAGGTTATGGATAATTTTATGTGCAATACGTTCCATACTGTGTTGGCTGCGTTGTTCGGTAAGAATAAGGGTAAATTCATCACCGCCTAAACGTGCCACCATATCAATTTCACGTACACAATGGCGTAAGCGTTTAGCCACTTCTTGTAATAATAAATCACCTACTGCATGACCATAACTATCATTAACAGGTTTAAAATTATCTAAATCAATAAAAAATAAAGCAAACTGGGTATGATTACGGTGAGCTAAGGCTTTTGCTTGCATTAAATTATCAGTAAATAATAAGCGGTTAGGTAGTTGGGTAAGGGAATCATAATTGGCTAGATAACGCACGTTTTCAATATCTTGTTGCAGGCGTGAAATATCAGTTAATATCGCCATATATTGAGTGGTTTGCCCTAAGTCATTCATGATGACAGAGATAGATAACCATGCAACATAAATCTCTCCTGTCTTTTTACGGTTCCAAATTTCCCCTTGCCAATGCCCTGTGGTGAGCAGCTCTTGCCACATTTTTTGATAAAATTGCAGGTTATGTCGCCCAGAGGAAAGAAAACTGGTTTTTTTGCCACATACCTCATCTGGTTTATACCCTGTGATATTAGTAAAAGCTGGGTTAACGCGCTGCATTCTGCTTTGCGCATCAGTGACTAAAATACCATCCGCTGTCGTTTCAAAAATAGTGGCTGTCAGTTGTAAATTTTGTTCCGCTTGCTTTTGTAGGGTAATATCTTCAATAATCCAGATATATCCTTTATGTAATCGCTGGTAGTCAATGGCATTACCCATTAAACGACACCAAAAACTCTTACCTTGCTTATTACGTAATAAATGCCCAGCATCATATTCTTTCTTTTGTCGAAACCGCTCTGTCGCATTTTGATTCAAGGTTAAATAGTCTTGATACGATACAAAAACACTGTGCCCTGAAATATTATTTAGCTCTTCTTCTTGATAACCTAATAATCGCTCTAATTTGCTATTTACCCAGCAAAATTTACCTTGTTTAATATAAGCGATTCCAAATAAGCTATTATCTAAAATTGTTTCAAGCTCTGCCACAGTTTCAGTGAGCTGGGTTTCTAGCTGGTGACGATTACTAACATCAATAGAGACCCCAATTAAGCCCATTATTTCCTTTGAATTATTATAATAAGGTGTATAAGTTGTTTCTAAAATAATATCTGTGGATAACTCTAGTACACTGACCACTTTGTGCCCTGTGAGAGCATAACGTACTTGTTGCGCTTCTTCAGGAAACTTTTGCAGTAATTTAAAAATAGACTGCCCAACAACGGCATCATCTTTTAATTTAAAGATAGTTAGAGCTTGTCCACGTGCTAGGGTAAAAATCCCTTTCACATCAATAGCAAAAAGAATAATAGGGGTGTTGCTGGTAACAAGACGTAAATGCTCTTCACTTTGACGTAAAGCTCTTTCTGCTTGGCGGCGTTTAGTGATATCAGTGACTGTAGCTACTTGAAAACAAGACCCATCTCGATGCATTAAACGCCCAAATGTCATATACACATCAATGGCTTCACCAGCACGATTATAAATCACCCATTCTTTATTGCGTTTTTCTTGCCCATGTAAAAAATCATTATAAGCTTGAAATGCTCTCTCTCGTACTTCAGTAGGTAGCAGTGAGGTGAAATTTTTACCAATAAGCTCTTTATTATCATATTGATACAGCTTACAAAAAGCAGGATTAACATGGGTAAATTCCCCAGCTTCATTGGTCACAGATACCCCTGTTTTAGTAACGTTAAAAATAGCATTTAATAAAGCTTCTTTTTCATAAAGGGCTTGTTCTGCTTTTTTCTGTTCTGTGATATCAATATAAGTACCCACCATACGGTAAGGCTGTTGATGCTTATCCCACAAAGCAGCCCCTCGTGCTAATACCCAACAATACTGCCCATTTTTATGGCGCATACGGTGTACACTTTCATATTCTGAATTTTGGCGATCTAAATAGGTTTCAAGTTTTTGCCACATCTGAGTAAAATCATCAGGGTGTACATAATGACATAAGGCATCTAGATGATTAGTAATTTCATGATCAGCATAGCCTAATAAATGCTTCCAACTAGGAGAGAGAAAAACAGTATTGGTGATTAAATCCCAATCCCATAAACCGTTATTAGCCCCTTTAATAGCCAGTTGAAAACGTTCATCAATAGCTTTTAATTGTTTATTTTTTGTTTTATCTTGGGTAATATCAAAAACACTGGCATACCAATAGTTATTTTCTATATCCGCACTTAATTCCCAGCGTAACCAATACACTTTATTATGAATATCATGCCAACGGCATGTAAAAGTAATAGGGCTTAGATCTGTTGATAAATGCTGTAAATACTGTTGTACATGTACCTTATCCTCCTCTGCTACCCATGTGAATACTGTCGAATTTGTTAATGTAGACACTGGCATTTGCAGGCGAATTTGCCATGCAGTATTGACAGCAAGGAGTGTACCTTGTGTATCTATTACACAAAGTAATGTATTCGAGAGTGTAAAAAAATTATCTGTGATAGCATTGTATTGTGCGTGCGCCATTACATGCCCTTTTTTGTTTTACTATGCCCTGTCAGTAAGTATTATTGTATTCTTACTTCATTTTTTATAAGAAGAATATAACTATCTTATTGATAATGAGAGGCATTATACCTTGATTTTAGTCACAACTCAGCGCGTTTTTTAGGCATTATCAACTTTTTTTAGTGTAACTTCCTAAAATACCGCTATTTTTCTTTTTTTATTATTAACAAAGCATGACCCAGCTTTAGTACATACACATTTTTTTCTTATATTAAATAATATTGTTTACATTTGTATAGCTGTAAACGTGTATACTAAAACTATATAAAATATTTTTACTTCATTCTAATAAAAAATGAAGTAAGCCCTCTTCATATTACTGAACTATAGATAAGAAGCTGATTTAATTATTTCTTATCGTAAATGGTGTTATTGTGCCAAGTCATTTATCTTCAATAGGTTTTCCTGTTCACTCCCATGAAGATTTTCAAAAAATTGCTGAGCAAGCAATTGAAGAAGGTCAGCAAATCCCGAGTGCTAATGGGTCATATATTCTTTGGTCATCTGAATCAGGGGCACAGCTGTGGTTACAATTAGATAATGATAATAGTTTTATTGGTTTTATGCCGTATTTTAGCGGACAAAGCTATATGAAACTGGCATTAACCCAAGCAATTGAACGAGATGAAAGTGAAGGCTCTATTTTAGAAGGTATGTTTAGAGGCTGGGTAAATCCACACCCAAGTGGTTTAATTGAAGGGGAATATCCTTTAATTATTGATATCCCTGATTTTGATAACTATCGCACGATACAATTACCACTTGTTGTGGATATGCAAGTCACAGCTTTTGCTTATGATATTGAAATTTTCCCCTCTGATGAAGCTTATTATGAATCTCAAGACCATGAGATGAAAATTGCCTCTGAAGCCGTGATTCCTATTGGTTTGCTCACCATGAACGTGGAAGATTTAGCACAACAAGATCAGGATGATGAAAGTTTATATGCAGGTTCACAAGCCGAAGCTGCTATTTCAGGACATGTAATTAAAACACGTTGTTTAACCAACCAAATTACCAATGAAAAATTTCACTGGGCATTAATACAAACCTTAGGGGGGACGATTGATGTGGTATTAGACAGTGAATTAGCAGAAGGCTTAGAGATAGGATCGGTTATTTATGGTGTTTTTTGGGTATGTGGACGTATTATTTATTACCAATAAGAACCATTTTTAAAAATAGAAGTGATTGCCTATATACTGGATTTAGCTGTTGTAAACTTCCCCCTCTATTATAAATCCAGCCCCTGACGCTCTGCGTTATCTTGAAAAAGGACATAAACCAAATAGTTACTAGGGGTTATTGAGCAATATTTATGCATCACTATGTTATTATTTTGATATAATAAATATCATTTTTTATGATATTAAATAATAGTTTAACATTTTACGTGTACAAATTAATTTTTACTTTATATTCAAGATAATAATGAATCAATCCTCTACTATTAATTTTTTTAAATATATATTAGTTTTATTTGTATGTTTATTTTTAGCCCAAAAAGTATTTGCTGATATACATGAAAAAGAAAAAATAAATACTTTGCTCGATTTTAGTATGGAAGAGTTATTTAATACTGAAATAACTGGTGCAACCTTTTCTGAAGAAAATCTATACTCTGTTCCTTCCTCAGTCACTGTATTTAGTGGGCAAGAAATTCGTCAAATGGGGCTTACAACAATAGAAAGTTTGATGAATTATGTCCCTGGGTTTCAATCTTTTCGTGTTGATGAATCAGGTATGACTTATAGTTTTTCATCACGAGGGCGACGTGCAGCTTCAAATAGTCGGGAAGTACTTGTACTAGTAAATGGGCAACGTATGAGTGTCATTGCCACAGGGGGATCTACAATGCTAACGCCTTTTGTATCCCTAGAAAATGTGAAACGTATTGAATTTATAAGAGGGCCAGGCTCGGCACTATATGGTTCTAATGCATTTCTTGGTGTGGTAAATATTATTACTGATACCACACTTAATAACATAGAAATTGCTGCAGGATCTTTTGATGGTTTTCGTATTGCTAGAAATCATACCTATGAGAAAAATGGGATAAAAGCCAGTACTTTTATAAAATATTTTCAAGATAAAGGAGATAAATTTTCCTCTATTTTTGATACATTAAACCAAACTTATGCAGATACACGAGATCCACGTCGTGGTTTAGATTTATATATTGCTGCTGAATATAAAAATTTTAAGCTCGATATTTCTCATACTCAACGCCAAAATAAACAATTTTATAATTATGGTGGATTTTCTAATGACTTTACTCAAACACAACGAAAATACAGTTATCTTAATTTAAGTTATCAATGGAACTGGTTGCAAAATATTGACTCTACACTACGCATAGGTTACCGCTATTCACATATTCAATTATATATCCCCTTATTATCATCTGGATCACTTACTCCAATAAGTCAACCCTCAAGTGCTGATCCATTAAATATGATTGCTGTTTATAAAGAGCAAGAGCCAATTGTAACACTTCATAATTCTTTAAAAGTAGATGATAAACATACATTAGAATTTGGTTTTGAATATCGCCGTCCTGAAATAACCGATATTTTATCGGCTAATAACTTTGATCTACGTGATATAAGTAGCAAAAATTACCCTGTACGCTACTATGGAGATTTACGTTATACTACACCTATTGGAAAAGAGCGCGCTCGCTCTGTATTAGGATTATATGGGCAATATAAGTTTAACCCATGGGAACCACTCACTATCACCACAGGGGTTCGTTATGATCAATATGCTGACTTTGGTTCTAATACCAGCCCACGTTTTGCATTTGTTTATCAGCCACAAGAAAAAACAGTATTAAAGTTATTATATGGTGAAGCATTCCGTGCTCCGAGCTTTGTTGAAACAGATACAGTCAATAACCCACTTGTTATTGGTAACCCAACTCTACACTCTGAAAATTCTAAAACATGGGAATTAGTTTGGATACAGAAACTTAAAAACACTCATTTTTTAATGACTTATTTTGATACAAGCATAACGGACTCTATTGGTGTGCAATTAACAAATGAGCGGTTTCGGACATTTTCTAATGGTGGAGAGGAAAGTATTCGAGGGATTGAATTAGAAGTAAATGCGGAGCTCACTCACAATTTAACATTACGTAGTACTTTTACACATTTTGTTGACTTACCTGAGCGTTCACTTCGTGAATCAAGCAATATGGCATCACTCATTCTTAATTATCATAAAGGTAAATGGAATTTTAATATCAGTGCTAACTGGCAAGATGATAAACAATTTCAATATAAAACAGGGGAAGGTGTTGAACTAAAAGATTTAAGTAGTTTTTCTATCTTTAATTCTAAACTTGCTTATCAATTAACATCAGATACAACATTATTTACTTCTGTGAGTAATGTATTAGATAAGGAATATTTTACACCGCCTCAAGAAACAAATAACCTTCTTGGTGTACCCAATCGTGGACGACAAATTGAAATTGGAGTTAATTGGGCATTTTAGGGTTTGATAAATATAATATATTAGGAGACTTTTAAATTAAGCTCCTAATATATTTAAAATATTTTATACAGTTGTATCACGGCACCATGCACGCAGTTTTGTAATATCTGCGGCCCCCTCTAAATGTCGATCACCTACAAACTCTATCTTAAGAGAAAGTGACTTTAAAGGAGGTTTTTCCAATTGATTTTCCTTTAAATCGACTCCTCTTAAATCATGTAATTGCCCTATTTCTGTTTGCAGTTTAGTGAAACAGTTACTTTTTAAATTAAGTTCATATAGGTTTTGTAGCTGTCCAACTTCTGCAGGAAGTTTACTAAATTTATTAAAGCTTAGATCAAGCATTGATAAATTTTGTAGTTGCCCTATTGTTGTAGGGAGTTGAGTAAATTTATTCGCTGGTAAATGAAGCTTAAAGAGGTTTTTTAACTTGCCTATTTCAGAAGGCAATTTACAAAGCTTATTTTCAGTTAAATTAAGTTCAGATAAATTTTGTAGCTGTCCTATGGTGGTTGGGAGTTTAGTCAGTTTATTATCCCATAGGCTTAGATAAGATAAATTCTTTAATTGCCCAATTTCCGCTGGTAATTCTGTTATATTATTTTCACATAGGTCAAGGCTAGATAGTTTATGTAGTTGCCCTATTTCTGCTGGTAACGTATCCAGCATATTCCAACCTAAGCAAAGTACAGATAAATTAGAGAGTTGCCCAATTCCTTTTGGTAGTTCACTCAGCCCATTTGCAGCCAAACTAAGTGTAGATAAATTTTGCAATTGCCCCATTAATATAGGCAATTCACTAATAAGATTTCCATTTAAAATAAGGGTAGAGAGATTTTTTAACTCTCCTATGACTGTAGGTAACTTATTAAATTGATTGTGGTTTAAACTAAGTTGGGAGAGATTTTGTAATTGCCCTATTTCTTTTGGCAAATCACGAAGATTATTTCCTATTAAGTCAAGCTTAGATAGATTATGCAATTGCCCAATAATTATCAGTAGCTCTTTATTATCAATACCATTACCACTTAAATTAAGCTGTGACAGGTTTTGTAGTTGCCCTACTCCTACAGGAAATTCACTAATATTATTGCCGCTTAAATCAAGATAAGACAGCTTTGTTAATTGCCCAATTTCTGTTGGTAATGTACAAAGATTACTTCCACTCAAATCAAGGTAAGAGAGATTTTTTAATTTTCCTATTTCTGCTGGTAATCTACTAAAATTATTACCATTTAAATCAAGTTTAGATAGTTTTTTTAATTCACATACAATAATTGGTAGCTTATTGAAATTACCCCAACTTAAATCAAGTTCAGATAAATTTTGTAATTTTCCTATTGCTGTAGGGAATTTACTAATGCCACTTTGGTGTAGATTAAGTTTAGATAAATTTTGTAACTGTCCAATTGCTACTGGTAATCTACTAAAACTATTACAACTTAAGTCAAGTTGAGACAAGCTTTGTAATTTTCCAATCTCTACAGGGAGTTTACTGAATTTATTTTCACTGATATTAAGTTTATCTAAATTTTGTAATTGCTTAATCTCTGTTGGGAGTTCACTGAGAGCATTGGCACTCAGATCAAGCTCAGACAAATTATGCAGTTGCCCTATCTCTTCTGGCAAGTTACTAAGGCAGTTATTATTCAGATCAAGTTCAAATAAGTGTTGTAGTTGCCCAATTTCTGCGGGTAGCTTTTTTAGCTCATTTCCTTCAACGCAAAGTACAGATAGACTTTTTAGTTGTCCAATTTTCTTTGGGAGTTTGCTGAATTGGTTGAAACTTAAATAAAGCTCAGATAGATTTTTTAGCTGTCCGATTCCTTTAGGTAGTTTACTCAGTTTATTAAAATGTAAATCAAGCTCAAATAATTTTTTTAATTGCCCTATTTCATTAGGAAGTTTACTTAGCTTATTGTCACATAAGATAAGTTGAGATAAATTTTGTAATTGTCCCATTTCGTTAGGAAGTTTACGAAGCTTATTATCACATAAGATAAGTTGAGATAAATTTTGTAACTGTCCTATTTCTGTAGGTATCTCTTTTAGCTCATTATTACTTAAAATTAATGTATGCAATTGTTGTAGTTGACACACTTTACTAGGAAGCTTTTTTAAACGTTGTTGGCTTAAATCTAACCAACGTAAGTTAGGCAAGGCAAGTGCTTTATCTAGCATTTCACCTTCTTCCCAACGTAACCATAAACCTGCAACTTGCTGTGGGTCGACTTTATCCTGTAAACGCCACCATACCCCCCAATCTAAAACTAAATGCTCTATATTTCCAACATCACGTAATGGATTCATATTAAGCTGAATAAACTCAATATTAGGCAAATCAGCCAACCAATCAGGTAAATATTGCAGTGCATTTGTACCCAGTAATAACTGTTTTAAATGACTTAATTCTCGGATTTCTTCTGGTGCATGTAATAAAGACTTATCTCGTAAATCTAATATAGGATCATTTTTATCTTTACATTCTTGAATAATTTCAAGAATATTATGAGATGTTTCCATACTGTGAATTTTTAATACCTTTTTAGATTTTAGATAAAATTGGGAAAACTAAGAAAGTAGCTTACAAAGTATTCCCAATAAATATTCATGAAACTTTATGCAGTTGTATCACGATACCATGCACGAAGTTTTGTAATATCTGCCATTTCTTCTAAATATAGAGAAGGATAAGTAGTGAAATTTTCTTCAAGAGCAAGAGAGCTTAATTGAGGTGCTTTAAACTGATTTCCATCTAAACTAATTCCTCTTAAATCATGCAACCTTCCTATTTCAATGGGGAGTTCACGAAGTTTATTTTCATATAAATTAACTACTGATAAGTTTTGCAACTGTCCTATTTCTATAGGTAATTTTTCAATTTTATTAAAACTTAATTCAAGTATTGATAAATTTTTCAGTTGTTCTATTTCTAAAGGCAACTTGTTGAGCTGATTAAAAGATACATTAAATTGAAATAGGTTTTGTAGTGTCCCTATTTCTGTAGGTAATTGGGTAAGTTTGTTTCCATCTAGGTTAAACTTAAATAGGCTTTGTAGTTGACCTATAGAGGTAGGTAATTCATTGAGTTTGTTATAACTTAGGCTTAAGTGAGATAAGCTTTTTAATTGCCCTATTTCTACTGGTAATGTACTAAGCTGATTTAAATTTAAATCAAGTATTGACAGATTTCTTAATAAGCCCACTTCCTCTGGTAATTCACTAAGTTGATTCCCACTTAAAATTAGTGTAGATAAGTTTTGTAATTGCCCAATTTCTTTGGGTAATGTATCAATATTATTATCAAATAGAGAAAGATGAGATAACTCTTTTAGTTCTCCTATTTCTTTAGGTAAGCTACTGAGTTCATTGCCACCTACTTGGAGGTCTAGTAGTTTTTTTAACTGTCCTATTTCTTTAGGTAACTTACTAATATTATTATCATATAAATCAAGGTTAGATAAATTTTGTAATTGCCCAATTTCTACTGGGAATTGATTTAAATTATTACCACTTAGATCAAGTTTAGATAAACCTTGTAACTGTCCAATTTCTGTTGGAAGCTTACTCAAACCGTTATCACTTAAATCAAGACAAGATAAATATTGTAATTGTCCAACTTTTTTTAGTAATTTACTAAGCTTACTACCTTTTAGACTTAAATCAGCTAATCTTAAATTAGCCAAATTTTTTAATTTTTCTATTGCTACTGGTAACTCACTAAAAGTATTTGAGCTTAAATCAAGTTCAGATAAATTTTGTAGTTGCCCAATTTCTATTGGTAGTGTACTGAGATTATTCTCACTCAAGTTAAGTGTAGATAAGCTTTGTAATTGCCCTATTTCAGTTGGTAACTGACTGAGATTATTTCCCCCCAAATAAAGTTGAGATAGGTTTTGCAACTGTCCTATCTCTATCGGTAATTTATTAAGGTTATTCCCAATCAGGTTAAGCTTAGATAGGTTTTGCAATTGCCCTATCTCTATTGATAATTTATCAAGGTTACTTCCAAACAAGTTAAGCTTAGATAGGTTTTGCAACTGCCCTATTTCTGCTGGTAATTCACTAAGGTCATTTTCACTCAAGTTAAGTTTAGATAAGCTTTGCAATTGCCCTATTTCTGCTGGTAACTGACTAATATTATTATTATTTAGGTAAAGTTTAGATAGGCTTTGTAATGCTCCAATCTCTACTGGTAATTCACTAAGATTATTATTAATCAAAGATAGTTTAGATAGTTTTTTGAGCTGTCCAATTTCTACTGGCAACTGATTAAGATTATTATTGTTTAAATAAAGTTCAGATAAACTCTGTAGTTGCCCAATCTCTACTGGTAATGTACTAAAATTATTCTCACTCAAATTAAGCTTAGACAATTTTTTTAATTGCTTAATTTCAATAGGAAGCTTACTGCAACTATTGTGACTAAGTAGAAACTGAGATAGATTATGTAATTGCCCTATCTCAGGGGGTAACTCTTCTAGTTCATTATATTCTAAAATTAATGTGTTTAATTGTTGTAACTGGCAAACTTTATTAGGAAGCTTTTTTAAAAATTGTTGGCTTAAATCTAGCCAACGTAAGTTAGGCAAGGCAAGTGCTTTATCTAGCATTTCACCTTCTTCCCAACGTAACCATAAACCTGCAACTTGCTGTGGGTCGATTTTATCCTGTAAACGCCACCATACCCCCCAATCTAAAACTAAATGCTCTATATTTCCAACATCACGTAATGGATTCATATTAAGCTGAATAAACTCAATATTAGGCAAATCAGCCAACCAATCAGGTAAATATTGCAGTGCATTTGTACCCAGTAATAACTGTTTTAAATGACTTAATTCTCGGATTTCTTCTGGTACATGTAATAAAGATTTATCTTGTAAATCTAATACAGGATCCTTTTTATCTTTATTCTCTTGAATAATTTCAAATACATCACAAGACATGTCTATCATTTTGTATACCTCTAAAATAATATGATTTAATCTATACACTTTATATTCATATCATTTTATAGTAAATAGTTTTTATACGATAGAATAAATGAGGAAAAAAGCATGACAAAAAAGCTGAAAGGAAAAAAGCACCTTGCAAGAGCAAATATGGTAGTTTTTGATGGAGAAAAGAAGTTTACCTTGGAAATTCTCAAATATATCCATAAATCTTGTAGCGGATTTGACTATTATGTCGCTAATTTTTTAATGATCACAATGGATGCTTATGATGAAAATTATACTTGGTCAGTAACCGATAAATATTTTGAAATTAAAGGATTAGAAAATCTATATATAGAATTGAAATTAGAGAGGAACACTAAGGAAGAGCTATTTTTTGAAGGGACAGAGGGAACTGAGCTATCATTCTCATATATCCCTTCTGAAAAATTATTTAAGGTTATGTTTAATTATAAATTTCATCCTAAAAAAGCACGCTATCAATTTGGTGAGGATGAGGAATATGAAATGTGCTTTTATCTTAATGAATCCCAAAGAAATGGCTTAATCAAAAGTATTGAAAACATACTAAAAATGTTTCCATACCGGTAATAATTTTAGGCGCAAGAAAACATACTGATTAAAAAATAAGTACTACATTATATTTTTAACAAGAAAAGGGAAATGTCTTAGCGACGGTAATAAACGACGGCGCGCCCTGAGCGTAAATGACTGGTACGGCTCTTAGTTGCACAGGCTTTTTTCATAATAGGAGACAACTCTTTTAACGCCATTTCATACACACGACGTTTAAAGTAAATCACTTCTGACAGAGGCTGCCAGTAGTCTACCCAATTCCATGAATCAAACTCTGGATTCTTATTTCCATCGACTTTAATTGCTTCATCACTGGCGGTTAGTTGTAATAAAAACCACATTTGCTTTTGACCAATACATAAAGGTTTTTGATGATAGCGAATTAAATGATTTGGTAAACGGTAACGTAACCAATTACGAGTAGAACCTAAGATTTTCACATGTTTATTAGTCAACCCAATCTCTTCATGTAATTCACGAAAAAGAGCTTGTTTAGGGTTTTCATGAGCTTTCAATCCCCCTTGCGGGAATTGCCACGCATCTTGTCCAACACGTTTTGCCCACAATACTTGCCCTTCCCGATTAATCAGGATGATACCCACGTTCAATCTGTAGCCGTCTGTATCAATCATGAGACAAGTACCGTGTGAAAAAAATATGTAATTAAATAATATTAACTTATGTAAAAAATTCCGTATAGTTGCATTCTACAAAGAAAATATAGTGACAGCAAGTTATTAATGCAATTAATTTATTAATAACTTTTCTAAAATACGTCGATAAATCTGCATAAGTTGATCTAAATCCGCACTTTTTACACATTCATCTATTTTATGAATAGTAGCATTTACAGGACCAAGTTCAAGTACCTGTGTACCCGTTGGTGCAATAAATCGCCCATCAGAGGTACCACCTGCTGTTGATAACTCCGTGGAATAATTGCAGATTTCTTCAATAGCTGCTTGGGTTGCACTCACCAATTCACCTGAATCAGTTAAGAATGGAAAACCTGAGTGCCCCCATGTAATATCATAGTTGAGTTGGTGTTTTTCCAATAATGAAATAATAAATGATTGTATTTGTTCGTGCGTAATTTCAGTACTGTAACGGAGATTAAATTGTATCTCTACTTGTGCAGGAATAACATTAGTCACGCCAGTGCCTGCATTAATATTGGAAATTTGAAAACTGGTAGGTGGGAAAAAATCATTTCCTTGATCCCACTCTTTTGTAGTGAGTTCAGCAAGCAAAGGAGCCACTAAGTGAATTGGATTTTTAGCTAAATGAGGATAAGCCACATGCCCCTGTATACCATGTACTGTTAAAGTTGCCCCTAATGACCCTCGTCGTCCATTTTTAACTACATCACCGATTTTCTCAGTACTGGATGGCTCACCTACCAAACACCAGTCCATATGCTCATTACGCGCCTGCAAATGCTCAACAACTTTGACTGTTCCATTTTTGGCAACCCCTTCCTCATCACTGGTGATTAAAAAAGCAATTGAACCTTTATGGTTAGGGTTTTCTTGGATAAACTGCTCACAGGCAACCACCATTGCAGCTAAACCACTTTTCATATCAGCCGCACCACGCCCATATAAAAAGCCATTTTCTTCTACTGCATCAAAAGGAGGGTGTGTCCATTTATTTATATCTCCTGTGGGTACAACATCTGTATGCCCAGCAAATACGAATAAAGGGGCAGCTGTACCTCGTCGTGCCCAGAGATTATCTACATCATCAAAACGTAAATTTTCAATCACAAATCCAAGTTTTTCTAAACGTTTGATTAAAATTTGCTGACATCCTGCATCATCAGGGGTTAATGAAGCACGGCGAATTAATTCTTTAGTGAGTGTCAGAGTATCAGACATAGTAATCCTGCATAAAAAATATAAAAATTAAGAGCGGGCATATCATACCATTTCTTATTTTTTATGCAGCACGATAACTAAAGTGGGAATATATTTATTTTTGGCAATTTTGGCAATATAGAGTGACTAAGGTGTGGTTATTCCTGTCACTCTGGTGCCAGTTAACATTTATATACTACTTATTCAGTGGTGAGTTTATTTCTCAAACAGCTTCAATTAATAATTCTGCAATAGCATCTAGTAAATACATATCATCCCCTGCATCAATATGCTCTAAAGTGGCTATTAATGCTTCAATATCATAATCATGTTCAATGATTTTTTGGATACTTTCTTCAAAGCTATCTTTTACATATTCAACAATTTGTTCATGTGTGATAGGTGAATGTGGTAGTTTTTCAATTTCTACCTCATTATCTAAGCTCCCCAAATAACTCAGTTCACGCTGCTTATTAAGAATAAAATTATGCAGTGCTAAATTAAACTCAACTGGGTAGTGATGGCATGCCTGACAGGCTTCTGCATAATAATAACTGGTTTCCCATAAAGCTTGGGCTACCACTGTATTGTCATGGCTATCAATACTTCTCATTAAGCTATCAGCAAGGGTTTCCTCTATAAAAATAATCTGCCATAAACGCCATGAATCACCATGATCAGGGGTGATAGCAACACAGCGATTATCAGAGACGATAGGGCTGCATTTTATATGGATTGAAATATGCTGGCGTAGCGCATCGCGTGCTTCATCTTTACCATGATAATGCCATGCTGGTTTTGAAATACAACGCCAATGATTTTTAGTATCAATGACCCAAATACCTGATTTACCACGATGTGGCATAGCAGAATATTTAAAGATTTCCCCTAAAATTTCTTGCCCTGTAAAAGGTGGCCAAATCCAACGTGTTGGCGTATATTCATCAGGGAATTTAGGGAGTCGTTTACTGTAATTTGGGCGTGCTTTTTCAGTTGGAACAATGATTGAAGGGGGTTCTACAACACATACCTCATCACCATCACTTTCAACATCTAAATCTTCAGATAATTCTGCAAGTTCATCAGTAAAGTTTTTAACTAATTGATCAGCTGTATCTGTAAGTTCAGCAGTTTCAGGTAATACATCAGATTCTTCCAACATAGCCAACTCTTCTTCTTCAGAAAGAGGGAGTTCATCATCAGAGCCTGAACTATTATCTTCATCAATAGCCCCACCTCCAGAAAATTCATCTACAACTAAATCATCCAGATCATCGATTTCGTCTGTAGCGGCTTCTAGTATTTCATCTTGCTCAAAAGGTTGTTTTAATACCTGCAATTCTTCATGACTAAAGTCAGCCTCAGCTTCTTCACCTGATAAATCAGGTAATACCAGCTCTTCACCACTTGCTTCTAATTCATCATTAGAAATATCAGCCAGTTCTGAAGGTAACGTATTTTCTTCTTCTAATAGCTCAGATTCTTCCTCTTCAATAGAAGAGGATGATGTATCAATGACAATGGTCTCAAGCTCAACAGGTCTATCAAGCTCTTCAATTTCTGTTTCCGTTAATTCTGCATTATCAACTTCATCTAACTCAGGAGGTAACACAGGATCATCAAGAGCTTCCACCTCTCCTACTATATGAAATGCAGAAGTTCCTTTAGACAAAGCTTCAATATCAACTGTTTCTTCAATTTCAGGTAATATCTTTAAATGGCTTAACTCTTCTTGGCTAAAAGAAGCTTCGTTGCTTTTTAGTTGAACAAATTCTTCTGTTTGTTCTTCTACATCATCAACTACTTCTATCAATGATTCACTATCAGGTATTTCATTAACCTTTGTGATGCCACTTAATTCTGGTTTAGGTTGTTTATCATCGGTAAAAGCATATTCATCAATAACAGGAAATACTGGCTTTTCAACTTTATCCTGTTCCAATAAGGTATTTGCTAAAACAACATCATGTTCTAACTCATTTGATTTAGAGGTATCGGCTAATTCATCAACTTCTTCTAATGGGACAAAGTTACTTTCTAGTTCTTCTAGTGCAGAAATTTCAGCTACTAATTCTTCTTCTGGTAACTCACCAGTTTCTTCTAATTCAGCCAGATCATTTTCTAGCTCGTCTAAATGAGAGCTATCGGCTACTAGTTCTTCTTCTGGTAATTCACCAATTTCTTCTAATTCAGCCAGATCATTTTCTAACTCGTCTAAATCGGAGATATCAGCTACTGGTTCTTCTTCTGGTAATTCATCTACTGATTCTAATTCAGCCAGATCATTTTCTAACTCGTCTAAATCAGAGCTATCAGCTACTGGTTCTTCTTCTGGTAATTCACCAATCTCTTCTAATTCAGCCAGATCATTTTCTAGCTCGTCTAAATCGGAGCTATCAGCTACTGGTTCTTCTTCTGGTAATTCACCAATCTCTTCTAATTCAGCCAGATTATTTTCTAGCTCGTCTAAATCAGAATTATCGGCTACTAATGCTTCTTCTGGTAATTCATCTACTGATTCTAATTCAGCCAGATCATTCTCTAACTCGTCTAAATCAGAACTATCGGCTACTAATGCTTCTTCTGGTAGCTCACCAATCTCTTCTAATTCAGCCAGATTACTTTCTAACTCGTCTAAATCGGAAATATCCGCTACTGGCTCTTCTGGTAGCTCACCAATCTCTTCTAATTCAGCCAGATCATTTTCTAGCTCGTCTAAATCGGAGCTGTCAGCTACTGGTTCTTCTTCTGGTAATTCACCAATCTCTTCTAATTCAGCCAGATCATTTTCTAGCTCGTCTAAATCGGAGCTATCAGCTACTGGTTCTTCTTCTGGTAATTCACCAATTTCTTCTAATTCAGCCAGATCATTTTCTAACTCGTCTAAATCAGAAATATCCGCTACTGGCTCTTCTGGTAGCTCACCAATCTCTTCTAATTCAGCCAGATCATTTTCTAACTCGTCTAAATCGGAAATATCCGCTACTGGCTCTTCTGGTAGCTCACCAATCTCTTCTAATTCAGTCAGATCATTTTCTAACTCGTCTAAATCGGAGATATCAGCTACTGACTCTTCTGGTAATTCACCAATCTCTTCTAATTCAGCCAGATCATTTTCTAACTCGTTTAAATCAGAGCTATTGGCTACTAGTTCTTCTTCTGGTAATTCACCAATCTCTTCTAATTCAGTCAGATCATTTTCTAACTCGTCTAAATCGGAGATATCAGCTACTGACTCTTCTGGTAATTCACCAATCTCTTCTAATTCAGCCAGATCATTCTCTAACTCGTCTAAATCAGAACTATCGGCTACTAATGCTTCTTCTGGTAGCTCACCAATCTCTTCTAATTCAGCCAGATCACTTTCTAACTCGTCTAAATCGGAAATATCCGCTACTGGCTCTTCTGGTAATTCACCAACCTCTTCTAATTCAGTCAGATCATTTTCTAACTCGTCTAAATCGGAGATATCAGCTACTAGTTCTTCTTCTGGTAATTTAGAAAAAATAGGTAAATCAGCTAATTCATCAACATCAATATTACCTAAAGAATCTAATGATTCATCTTCAGTTAAACCAAGTGTTTCTTGACCTTGTAAATGAGAAGATAAATCATGAAGTGACTCAAGCCCCTCACTAAACTCTGTACTTTCAGTAGGGGAAGAATCAATAAAATGAGTTCGTAAATATGCAAACAACTCTCGCCCTGTTTTAATATCAGGAGCCCCTTTATCTAAAAGATCAATTTCTGATAATTGTTTTACATGTTCAATAGATAAACGTACAGCTAATACAAACCCTTCACGCACCCCTTTTCCTGTGGTAGCAATAGACTCCACAATATGTAAATCAGAGAAACCATGAAAGAATGCAGAAAAATCATCACCTGAACAGGCAGAGGAGAAATCTTGTTTATTTGCTTGAATCACAGTGTGCGTGATCAGCCCATCAGCACGATTGCTTAATGTTTTATGTAATTGCTCAAAATATTTTCGCCCTTCTTCACCACTAATATGTGCTGCATCAAACACACATACAACAACATCTGCACTATGTAATAAAAATTCACGGCATTCCTGTGAAGCATAATTTGGTACACTTATAATCTGGCAACAAATTTCACGCCCCTGAAAAGAGCCACCTATATACTCAAGCCAATTAAACTGTATACTTCTGTCAGTCACCGCTTTATCTGGCGAAAATAACTGCGTTGTTGTGCCTAAAATATTCTCTAATGCTTTGAGACTCGCTGTTTTTCCAGACAACGGAGGTCCATCATAGACAATACGTACTACAACAACATCGCGTTCTATATCAATTATCGCCATGTTTTAAAGCCCTTAACTACACTGTATGCTGTTATCATGTTACAAATATTAATAGTTAGCAATTTAGTATGATATTTAAATTTATATCAAACATAAAATATATTTAAAAACAAAATATTTTATTGAGGTTTCTATGCACTATACCATTAAGCTCATTGGTTCAATAGGTCAAAACTCAACATATAGTGAACAAGACATTATACGCCTGCTCAGTTCTAAACAAAAAGATCTATTACATGGTGATGAATTTACAGGAAGACCCTCGACTAAAATACATATTGATGAAAAACATGTTTTAAAAATCCGTAGCGAAATTCGTCTTAACCTTTTTTCAGCAGAACGCTGGGCAACACAGGCACTAGAAAAAGAACGCCATTATGCTGTCCATCATCCAAGTAAAACATGGTTTATTTATCAAGAAGATGAACAGGCAGAATATGCCGTCATTGGAAATATATGCCCACGTTTAACACCACTTCACCAATTATTTAATGATGAATCAAATACTATTGAGTACCGCCTTGACTGTTTAGCACAACTTTTTACCTATTATTTTGCATTAGCCAAAAAGGCACAAATTCGTTTAGATGAAGGTTTATCCAATTTTGGCATAAATGCAGCTGATAATAAATTATATTACCTTGATGATGATATTTACAACTGGGATCGCTTTGTTTCCTGTGCACATGTGATTGGGGTCTATTTTCGTGCACTGACATGGATAGATAATACCGTGGCAGCACAGTTTGCTCAAACTGTAAGAAAAATAATTATACAGTTTTTTGAAGATGAACAGTATCTCACTGTTTTAGCTGAGCTATTACGTGATATATTTGTTCCCTCAGAAACACAGCGTATTGCATTAGAAAACTTTATTCACACCTTAGATTCACGTAAAACACAATCTGATTCACCTAATTTTAATAATAGTCGTTATATTGCACTTTTAGCAGATGTACACGGAAATTTACCTGCATTAGACGCTGTATTAGCCTTTTTGAAATTAAAAAATATTGAATATGGATTAGTTTTGGGAGATATCGTTGGTTACGGCCCCTACCCAAGTGAATGTATTCAACGCTTACAAGAGACAAAATTAACTGTGATTAAAGGAAACCATGATCATGGTTTAGCAACGGGGCATTTTATACGAGGTTTTTCTAGTACTGCTTCATGGGTATTAGAATGGAGCCAGTCACGTATTACCCCTGCACAAAAAGAGTGGTTAGCAGAGTTACCTCCTGTTTTGCATGGTGATAAATGGTTAGCTTTACACGGTGCACCTATTGATCCAACCTTCTTCAATGCCTATGTCTACGAGATGACCTATACCGATAATTTAGATGGCTTACAAAAGAAAAAAATACCGATCTGTTTCCACGGACACACCCATTTACCGGGAGTGTATACACGGAAAAAAAGTAGTATTAGTGATACCCATACAACAGAAAAGAATGTTGATTTATCAGCATTTGATTACGCTTTAATTTGCCCTGGATCTATCGGGCAGCCTCGAAATCGCCAGCAAGGAGCACAGTTTGCTATTTATGATCAAAAAGAAAATAAATTAAATTATCATACTGTGATGTATGATGTTGATAGTTTGACTAAAAGAATGGCATCGGAAGGGTTTCCACAAACTTTAATAAATATTTTACAAGGACATTAGTGATATGTACTTATAACTAGACATAAAAGAATCATAATATACAAAATTGACAATATTTTATTTATCTAGTGGAGTTGTAAAATGGATGTATTGTATTTATTAATCCCCTTATCTTTATTAATTGTAGGGGGGATTGCGTGGGCATTTTTATGGTCAATTCGCTCAGGGCAATTTGATGATTTAGAAGGGCCAGCTCATGAAATTATCATGGATGATGATGATCATGTTGCACAGGCAAAAGAAAAAAACTCCTCTGATAAAACCTAAATAAACGCTATTATTTACAGTAAGAAATATTGATAACTCAATTATTTTAAATATTTTATCTTGGAGGTCTTTGTAAAAAGATCACCTTTCCCCCTCATTCCCACGTATCCTGACGTGGGAATACTTTCTTTGGCACGTTGTGTCATGAACCTACCCATATTCTTTAATGTGAATTAAGAGCTAACTCTTAAAAAGCTCCAAAGAAATATAGCTGCTGCAAGTCGTCCAAAGGTATGAACCATAAAACCAGCAGTAGAGTGAACTTTACTTGCTGATTCTATACCTGAGACTTTTGTCTAACCATGCAAATAATGATTCTATTATTGCACGTGTTACAGATGTTTCAGAACGTTGGTTACAAAACTATGTTAATGATAAATTTAGTAATTTAAAGCAAGTTAATAATCCAGTGTGATGAACTGTATTCATTTGTTAAAAGTAAAGCTTATAAATACTGGGTTTGGTTAGCCTTAGATGTGAAAACAAGAGAAATTGTAGGCTGCTATATTGGCTCAAGAGATAGAGATGGTGCTCAAGGTTTATGGGATTCATTACCTGCTGTGTATAGGCAGTGTGCTGTTTGTTATACTGATTATTGGAAATCCTATTTGGAGATATTTCCCTGTAAACGACATAAAGCTGTTGGTAAAGAACAGGGAAAAACAAACTATATTGAAAGGCTAAATAATACATTTAGACAAAGAATTTCACATTTAGTTAGGAAAACGCTTTCTTTCTCAAAAAAAGTTGAGAATCACATAGGAGCCATTTGGCTCTTTATACACCACTACAATGCTTTAATAAAAAAGAAATTAGCTATGTAACACTACTTATTCAGGACTACCGATAATGGATATTTATTTTAAAGATAAGATGATAACATTAATTTTCTGTATTGATTAAAATATTAAATAATTCAAAGGCTTTTTTGCCTTCTCTTTTTTGCTGTGCTTGTTGAGCACGTTTTAACAGCGTACCATCTGCTGAGTAGTGGCTGTTTTGTTGTTTTACACGATCTGATAACTGTTGAGCACGCTGTAAATACAGCTCATTTAATGCCGCTTCTGCTTGGCGATATGTTTCATCAGCAAGATAAATTGTTTCAGATAAATCCCCTTTTTTAACTGCATTCAAGGCTTGCTGGTATAAGCCCATACTCTTATTTTGCCCTTCATTTTTTCCTTGCAATACTTTTAATTTATCCAAACTGGTTACAGCACGATTCAATGCAGCCGCTGCATGGTGAGCTTGTAATGCATGCTTTTTAGCCATCACTGCGTGAGCACGTGCTTTTTCCAGTGATTTTTTTGCTAAAAAGTATTCGGCTTGATGCAGCTGCTGTTCTGCATAGTTCATTTGTTCACTCACATAATGATCGGCATTTGCCGCATAGGCTGCCGAAATGACTTGTCGTGCATCACTCATCTCTTGTATGGGGAGTTGCCCGCAAGCAGAGATAAAAAGAAGTGGAAAAAGAGAAAATATGCATACTCGTTGCGCAATTTGCATTGTAACTCTGCCTTATCATCATTGGAAACGTATTATCATTGCATTGAGCATCGTTGAATATACTACATATAGTAAAAAATGTGGCATAATATACAGAATATTTCTATCTGAAGCATTAGGATAGAAGGCATAGGGGGTATTGCCTATTTACCTTAGATTTTTACTATGCTATTAAGCTTTACAAAATTAATACCATCATTTTACACACATCACTTACTATCCGTATACCACTACACCCTATCATGTTTATAGAACGAGCATAATACATGCCATTTAAGCATACATAGTGCTTATGTAGAAGGTGTGCCTTGATATAAGTTGATGTCTATTTTTCATAAATACTATAACGTATACAACAAATGACTCAAACCCATTTTTATAGGGTGTGTCATTAGCATGAGGTCTATGTGTTAGAAATATTAGTTCTTTACTATAGCCGCCATGGGCATGTTGCTCAGATGGCACAAAAAATTGCACGCGGTATTGAGCATATTGACGGCTGTCAGGCAAAAATCCGTACTGTGCCAGAGGTATCAGCTGTCTGTGAAGCCACTGCATCTGATATTCCGCCTACTGGGGCACCGTATGTTAGTACAGAAGATTTACAAAGCTGTGACGCTTTAGCTTTAGGCAGTCCGACCCATTTTGGTAATATGGCCGCCCCGATGAAATATTTTTGGGATAATACCACACCACAATGGCTAGCAGGTGCATTAGTCGGTAAACCTGCGGCAACCTTTACCTCAACAGGCAGTTTACACGGTGGGCAAGAAAGTACATTGTTGACCATGATGCTACCTTTATTTCATCATGGTATGTTAATATTAGGGTTACCTTATACAGAGACACGCCTATTAACCACCCAAACAGGGGGAACACCTTATGGAGCCAGTCATGTTGCTGGGACAAATGGTGAAAATAGCTTGTCTGAAGATGAACAACAATTGTGTATTGCTTTGGGAAAACGTTTAGCGACCGTTGCAAAACAGGTTGCCAAATCATGAAAAATGCAGCGCGCTACCTGACTTTATTCAGCTATTTTGCATTAACTATCATGCTTTTTGTATGGAATATTTGGATTTCCCCCTCTAAATATTTTCCAATTTCACTGGTTTTATTAGTGTTGGTAGTCCCCCTAATTTTACTGATGCGAGGCTTATTACATGCCAATATACGTACCCATATTTTAACCAGCTATATCTCATTATTTTATTTAGCCTTAGGGATTAATGATTATGTAGCAGTGCCCAGTGAACGCTTGTATGCCAGCTTAGAAATTATTTTTGGTTTCCTGCTCTATGTTGGCTGCTCTGCGTTTGCGTTTCTGGCTGTACGTGAAAGAAAAGCACAGCAACAGTCTGAATAAGCTTATGCATTAATCGTCTTGTTGAAAATCTGCTGATTTACTATTGTTACGTGCCAGCACTGCTGTAACGTTTTAACCGCTGTTTTGAGATAACACCCATTATGACTGAATATTTACTAATTTTTGTCAGCACTGTATTAGTCAATAACTTTGTTTTAGTAAAGTTTTTAGGCTTGTGCCCATTTATGAGTGTGTCCACAAAATTGGAAACAGCGATGGGAATGGGGTTAGCCACTACATTTGTATTAACGCTCTCTTCTCTCTCTAGTTATATTGTGAATGAATTCATATTAATGCCATTAGAGGTAGAATTTTTACGCACAATCACCTTTATTTTGGTGATTGCGGTGGTGGTACAATTTACAGAAATGGTGGTACATAAAACCAGTCCGTTGTTATATCAAACATTAGGCATTTTCTTACCTTTAATTACAACCAACTGTGCAGTATTAGGGGTAGCACTATTAAATACTAATGAACAACATGGTTTTGTGGAATCAGGTGTTTATGGGTTTGGAGCTGCCATTGGTTTTACTTTTGCACTGGTTTTATTTGCAGCAATACGTGAACGGGTTGCCGCAGCAGATGTGCCAATGGTCTTTAAAGGTGCCCCCATTGCTTTAATCACAGCAGGGATTATGTCATTAGCATTTATGGGCTTCACAGGTTTAGTCAAAGGGTAAACACGTATGGCAATTATAGTATTAGCAGGGATTGCCCTTATTTTTGGTTTATTACTTGGGTTTGCCGCCGTCCGCTTTAAAGTGGAAGGAGACCCCATTGTAGATAAAATAGATAGCTTACTGCCCCAAAGTCAATGTGGTAAGTGCACCTTACCGGGGTGTCGCCCCTATGCAGAAGCCATTGCAAATGGGGAAGCAGACATTAATTTATGTCCCCCAGGGGGGGAGAGCACCATGCTCGCCTTAGCTGATTTATTAGATCGTGAACCTAAAGCTTTAGAAGTTGAAGAAGAGGTGGTGGACGCGCCTAAAACCGTTGCCGTGATTGATGAAGAGAACTGTATTGGTTGCACTTTATGTATTAAAGCCTGCCCTGTTGATGCCATTTTAGGCACCAACAAAATGATGCATACCGTGATTGCTGATGAGTGCACTGGATGCGATTTGTGCTTAGAACCCTGTCCCGTTGATTGTATTGTGATGGAACCTATTCCTGAAACAGTTCGCACATGGAAGTGGCCTTACCCTGTTACATCTATTGCAGTGGATACCACAGGGTGTACAGCAAATAATGAGGTAGAAGCATGACACGTTTATGGCATTTTCATGGAGGCATACATCCAGCGGGGCAAAAAAAATGCTCCACCACGACAGCAATCAGTGATGCACTCATTCCTTCACAATTAATATTACCCTTATCTCAACATATTGGGGAACCTGCTGAGCCTGTTGTCAAAGTAGGTCAACAGGTTAAAAAAGGGCAAGTGATTGCTCAGTGCCAAGGAGAAAATTGTACAGGTTTAAGTGTTTATTTACATGCCCCCACTTCAGGCACTATTCGCGCTATTGATTCCTACCCAACCCCACATCCATCAGGATTGAACTCACCTTGTATTATTATTGATACAGATGGGCATGATACATGGGGAGAACGCCTGCCAACTTTTGAGAATTATCAAGATATTGATGCAGAAGTATTATATCAACATATTGCTAAAGCAGGTATTGTTGGGTTAGGGGGGGCAGGCTTTCCTACTCACATTAAACTTAATTCTCCTGTGGTTGACACACTCATTTTAAATGCAGCAGAGTGTGAACCGTATATTACTTGTGATGATATGCTAATGAGGGAAGCCGCAACAGAAATTATTGCAGGAACACAGATGGTGCGTCACATTCTTGGTGATGTAAAACGCTGTATTATTGCAATAGAGGATAACAAACCTGAAGCCTATGATGCTTTAAATGAGCATTGTGAGCAGCATGAACATATCGAGCTTATTAAAGTCCCCACCTTGTACCCAACAGGGGGAGAGCGACAATTAATCAAGATACTGATTGATCAAGAAATTGGACGCAGTGAACTCCCTGCCCAGCATGGTATTGTGGTACAAAATATTGCCACGGTATACGCTATTTATCATGCTATACAACATGGTACACCCTTATTATCACGGACGATCACTGTTACAGGATCAGCCATTGCAGAGCCTAAAAATCTACATGCCCTATTAGGCACCCCCATGCATGCCTTATTAAATCAATGTGGGTGTAAAAGTGAAGTACAACGATTGATTATGGGCGGCAGTATGATGGGTTTTAGTGTGCCCAGTGCTGATCTCCCTATTGTTAAAACAAGCAACTGCTTGATTGCTTCCTGTGAAGAGGATATTGAGACCAGTTATAATGATCCCTCCCCTTGTATTCGTTGTGGATCATGTATGGAAGCCTGCCCAATTAACTTACTTCCACAACAAATGTATTGGTACACACAATCAAAAGAGTTTAAAAAAGTAGAGCAACACAATATTTTTGATTGTATTGAATGTGGTTGTTGTGCTTATGTATGTCCCAGTCATATCCCGCTAGTCAATTATTACCGCTATGCAAAATCAGAAATACGCAGTGCTAACGTAGAGCGAGAAAAATCAGAAATTGCACGCCAACGTCATGAATTTCGTACCCAGCGTTTAGAGCGAGAAGCTGCTGAGCGTAAAGCACGTCATAAGAAAAAACGCGCGTTACCTAAAAAAACAACAACCAGCACAACAACAGGGGAAGATGATAAAGAAAGCAAAAAAGCCGTGATTGCTGCCGCCTTAGCCCGTGCAAAAGCGAAAAAAGCCGCTACCTCAGAGAATTTAGAAGAGAAGGCAGTGCCGACCGTAGCCCCTTCAGTGGATAACACAACAGAGCAATAAAATAGCAACTGTACAGGCTCTGACTTTGGAAATTACAAAACTATGTCCTTTCAAATAACACACTCTCCCCACATACATAATCAAAACAGTGTGACCCGTGTCATGCTGAATGTGATCTACGCCTTAATTCCAGGAATTATGTTATATATCTGGTTTTTTGGCTGGGGGATTGTGGTCAATATTTTACTTGCCAGTACTGTCGCCTTAAGTTGTGAAGCCGCTGTATTATGGTTACGTAAACGCCCAATTATTCCAACTTTAATGGATGGCAGTGCCTTGGTGATGGCTATTTTACTTGCCTTGACCATTCCACCACTTGCACCGTGGTGGATTATTTGCCTAGGTGCGGCACTGGGTATTGTGATGGCAAAACATTTATACGGGGGACTAGGAAATAATAATTTTAACCCTGCTATGGTTGGTTATGTGATGTTGCTCATTTCCTTTCCTGTTGAAATGACACAATGGCCAGCTTTAGCCAGTTTAAGCGGTCATCATGTTAACCTATGGGACAGTATTGGAATTACCTTTGCAGGGCAGCCTTTTGGAAACTTTACGCTGGATAGTGTCACAGGTGCCACTGCTTTAGATAGTATGAAAACCGAGCTGGGACGCTTTCATACTGTAGATGAAATTAAAGCTAACCCGTTATTTGGTGATTTTGGAGCCAAAGGCTGGGAATGGATGGGCAACGCCTTTTTTATTGCAGGTTGCTGGTTAATTTATAAAAAAGTGATTACATGGCATATTCCCGTCGCCATGTTAGGCAGCTTATTCTTAATTGCCAGTATTTTTTATATGCTTGACCCTGATGTACACCCTTCCCCTTTATTTCATATCTTTAGTGGTGCAGCCATTATTGGTGCTTTTTTTATTGCCACTGACCCTGTCAGTGCAGCCACATCTAACAAAGGGCGGCTTATTTATGGGGCAGGAATTGGTATTTTAACCTATGTTATTCGCACATGGGGAGGCTATCCTGATGGTGTTGCTTTTGCTGTGTTGTTGATGAATATGAGCGCACCAATGATTGACTACTACACACAACCGCGAGTATTTGGGCAAAAATGAATCCATTAATTGACAAAATGAAGAGCACAGGGCGTGCATTGGCTTTATTTGGTTTAGTTGGTGCAGGGCTGGTGACCTTAAGCTATCAGCTCACTTATGCCAAAATAGAAGAAAATGAGCGGGAAACTTTATTACGTAGTTTAAATGTCATAGTAGATAAAAGCCTCTATGATAACGATTTATTTGGTGACACGATTACTATGCAAAATGAAGCCTTTTTAGGGGTAGATACACCTATGGTGATTCATCGTGCACGTAAAGCTGATAAAGCCGTTGCAGTCGTGATTAATACCGTTGCCCCAGATGGTTATAATGGGCGTATGCATCTTGTGGTAGGGATTGATTTTTCAGGTAAAATTCTCGGTGTACGGGTTGTAAAACATAAGGAAACCCCCGGTTTAGGTGATTATGTGGAAATACAACGCTCTAATTGGGTGACTTCATTTAATGGACACACATTAAACAACCCTAAAAAAGAGCAATGGGGTGTTAAACGTGATGGTGGGATATTTGATCAATTTACAGGGGCAACAATTACCCCTCGTGCGGTGGTGAAAGCGGTACATAAATCATTATTATTTTATAAACAATACCGTGATGAGCTGTTTGTCACCCCTTCTACCCCTATGGAAGTGACTAAGATAGATAAATAATGCACGCACTGATTTTTATTGGTTTACAAGCAAGTGGTAAATCAAGCTATTATAAAGAAACTTTTTTTAGCTCTCATATCCGTATTAACTTAGATATGTTACGTACACGTGAACGAGAGCGTATTTTATTTGAAGCCTGTATTAATGCACGTCAACCACTGGTGATTGATAACACCAATCCCACACGTGCTGATCGACAGCGTTATATTCCACAGCTACAAGCAGCAGGTTTTGAAGTCAGTGCCTATTATTTCCGTTCTCATTTTGCAAGCTGTTTAAAACGTAATAACTTACGCCAAGGGCGTGCAAAAATCCCTGAAAAAGGCTTACAAATAACCTTGAATAAATTACAACGCCCTGATTTTGATGAAGGGTTTGAAAAAATTTATTATGTTAATTTAACCCCACAAGGTTATCAGGTGCGCCCATGGAAAAAGATACCTTAATCATACGCCCTTACCATCCTAGTGAAGCTTATGAGATAGCAGAAATTTTTACCTACAGTGTGCACTATATTGCCCATCAATATTACTCATTTGCACAGTGTGAAGCATGGGCAACACGCCCAATTGATTATGCTTTTTGGTCTCAATGGTGTAGAGAAAATAGCCCGCTGATTGCTTCCTATAATCATCATGTTGTCGGTTTTACAGCTTTAAATGAAAATGGTTATATTGCTGCCCTCTATACCCATTTTGCTTATCAGCGCAAAGGCATTGCTCAGCAGTTATATCAAACCATCAGAGACCAAGCCGAAGAAAAAAAATATCCTCGTTTATGGGTACATGCCAGCCATCTTGCTAGCCCTTTTTTTCAACAGCAAGGCTTTAAAATAATTGAAAAAAATAAAGTAATACGACAACAAGAAAGCTTAGAAAACTTTACAATGGAGATTAATTTTAACCATTAAAATCACTGGTTAATTGATAGAGTAAAAATCCTATAATCCCCACTATAACAACTTTAGAAATCAAATTAAAAATCAAATCTCCAAAGTATATAGTTTTTAATAAATCTTGATCTTGTTGAATAATCATATTTTGTTCAGTCAAAAACTGCATTAATGGTAATGCATAAATATAAGCTTCTAATTCTGTTGCTGAGGCATATGAACCGTCTTTATAAGAAACAGAATCATAATCAAAAATCCCCTTTTTTTTATTGGCTGTAATATCAATAGTTTTCCAATCTATTGGATGAAGGCTAAATTTTCCTTGGGTAGTATAAAGTGTTAACTTTATATTACTTAAAATATGTTTTTCACTCTTTGTAAGAAAAGTAAAAAAAGGCGTTGTTAAAGTAATTTTTTGTACATCTGCCCCAATAAAAATACCTGAAGAAAAATACCACTCATGGCATAATAAATAGCTTACTTTATAACTTCCCCTTTAGTTTTTACTGTACGTAATAAATTGGATAAAAATGCAACGTTTAACACTTACCCAGCCTGATGATTGGCATTTACACGTAAGAGATGGGGCAGCCATGCAAGCGGTGATTGGCGCAAGTGCTCGCTGTTTTGGGCGTGCGATCATCATGCCTAACTTAAAACCCCCTGTCACCACTGTTGCAGATGCTTTAGCATACCGTGAACGTATTTGTGCCGCCTTACCAGAAGGTAGTGACTTTACTCCCCTCATGACTTTATATTTAACGGATAAAACCAGTGTAGAAGATATTAAAGCTGCGGCTGCCTGTACACATGTGGTTGCAGCAAAATTATACCCTGCTGGGGCAACCACTAATTCTGATTCAGGAGTGTCTGATTTACGTAAAATGTGGCCTATTTTTGAAGCCATGCAAGCAGAAAAGTTTCCTTTATTAATTCATGGTGAAGTCACAGCAAGCAGTGTTGATATTTTTGACAGGGAACGGGTATTTATTGAACATGTATTAGATCCATTATTAGCTGATTTTCCTGAGCTCCCTGTTGTCTTAGAGCATATTACGACTCAAGAAGCAGCCGAGTATGTCACAGCCGCAGCAGATAACCTAGCGGCAACTATTACCGCTCATCACTTATTATTAGATCGAAATGATATGTTAGTCGGTGGGATTCGCCCCCATTATTATTGTTTACCCATTTTAAAACGTGGTACACATCGTCATGCTTTATTGCAGGCAGCCACTAGTGGGAATCCTAAATTTTTCTTAGGTACCGATAGTGCACCTCATGCTAGTCATGCAAAAGAAACCAGTTGTGGTTGTGCAGGCGTTTATAGTGCACCTGCTGCCATTGAATTGTATGCTGAAGCCTTTGAACAAATGGACGCACTGGATAAGTTAGAAGGCTTTGCCAGTCATTTTGGGGCAGATTTTTATGGTTTACCACGTAATACAAAAACCATTACTTTAGAAAAAAATGCATGGCAAATGCCAAATGAACTGAACTATGGGGAAGATAAAATTATTCCTTTACGTGCAGGTGATTTGATTCAGTGGCAGCAGGTGTAGGACAAAGTATGACTATCCCTATGTCGAAACGGTTTCGCGGTTTTTTGCCTGTTGTGGTGGATGTGGAAACGGCAGGATTTAATGCACAAACAGATGCATTATTAGAAATTGCCGCCGTGACGCTAAAAATTGATCAAGATGGATTATGGGCACCACATGAAACTTATTCTTGTCATGTATTACCTTTTGAAGGCGCAAATTTAGATCAAGCTTCTTTAGATTTTATTGGTATTAAAGATCCTTTTCACCCTTTTCGAGGTGCGATTTCTGAAAAAGAAGCTTTACGCCATATTTATCACCCCGTACGTGAAGAAGTGAAAAAGCAAAAGTGTAGCCGTGCTATTTTAGTCGGTCATAACCCTTCTTTTGATTTAGGGTTTTTAAAAGCAGCGACAGAACGTACAGGTATGAAGCGCGATCCTTTTCATCCTTTTAGCACCTTTGATACAGCAACTTTAGCAGGTTTAGCTTATGGGCAAACAGTGCTCGCACGGGCTGCTCAGGCTGCAGGGATTGAGTGGGATACCAGTCGTGCCCATTCAGCAGTGTATGATACACAACGTACAGCTGAATTATTTTGTGCCATTGTTAATGCGTGGGGATTGCAAGAGTTGCCAAAAACATCAGGTTAAATACTCTGATATGGCACAATAGAGTTAATATATTGCGAGTGTTGAATTAAGCACAATGGTAGGGCGTTACTTCACTGCCATTAAGTTAAGGATTATCTGGTTCCACGCGCTCCGCGCTGGAACCCCGTCCTTGACGCTCTGCGTCATCTTGCTTAAAGCTACCAAGGAGCAAATTTAAGGGGAGGACGCAGAGCGTCCAAGGCTGCATTACAACGCGGAGCGTTGTAACGAGAAAAATATTATTTTAAACCCTTAACTTAATGGCAATGGGGCGTTACCTGTAACGCCCTCTATATTTTTAGATAAATTTAGCAATAACAGGTTCAGAAAGCTGTACTTTATTCACATTAATTAAACGTGCGCCTGTTGCAGCGGTATTATCAATATGAGCAATCACACACCAATTTCCCCCTGTTGTTGCCGTAAGGGGGACTTCAAAATGTTGGTTATTATCAGCTGTTAGGCGAATATAGCCATCATAATGAGAAAAATTAGCATTCGGTTTACTAAAGATATTCACTGCAATTAAGACATGTGCCATTTCATTTAAGTGGGCAATACGTAAATTTTCTTCATTATTACCACCTTTATCTCCCACCCCTGCATCACGATCTAAACTCATCCATGGGAATTTTTTCATTACCCCCCGTGACATAAAATACACCTTACCTAACTGCCCTGCTTTGACCCCGCCAAATAAACCTAAAAAACCTTTGCGTGGAGTAATATCATCCTTGGCTTGGTAGAATGCATATAAATCTAAATCGACAGCAGCTTGCCATGATAAAGTGGCTAATAAATTAGTCACAGGAATATCAGCATGATCACCTTTTTGTTTTAAAACAATTTTAGGTTTTAAATCCATCATAATTCCTTTTTATTGACTGAATGGATAGTTTATCACCACACTATCTAATAGAGGTTTGATATAAATAGGTAGAGGCTCTTGTATCTGAAAAAGATTGAATTTGCTTGCCTTGTTTATCAAGGTAGTCTAAAAATAAGCCTTTTTCAATCTCACTAATATGGGTAAATATTACCCAAATTCTATCCGTATGTTCTAATTGTTTAAAATCAGCGTAAGAATGATGAAAATTCTCAGAAATACCTAAAACACAACGTGTATCCTTTGCAGCAACTTTTTGTACATGAGATTGTTGGCGAAAATAATCAATTTCTTTTGTAAAAGAAGTTTGCGGTAAATCAGAGATAATATGGCAATTTTTGTAATTAAAACCATATGATTTTGCATAATACCTAAATGCAGGTTCTGCCCAGTAATAAATATACACCACATCATTTTCTTTTTTATGTGTATTAACATAATTTAAAATAGGCTTTAACTCTTGGCTGACATGACGCTGATAAATTGGTGAACCTAATACAGTAAAGAATAAAATAAGGCTTATAGCTCCTCCGAGCATCTTCATTTTTGGGTAGGTCATCAAACTGTATTGAAATTGAACAATTCCTTCGGCAACAATCAAATATAAAATAGGCAATAAAAACAGAATCATGCGCCCATGAAAAGGGTATTGTTGGAAATAAGAAATAAGCAAAGTGATAATAATAGGGGAGATTAAAAGTAATAACTTAGCTCGTTGCTTAAGAAACATAGCTAAAAAGCCAATAATAAATAAGGCAGCCGTAATTTTTGCTACTTCAAATTCTGCAGGATACCTAAACATGTGGACAAAGTTTTTTACCAACCACCACATACCTGCTTCAGAAAAAGGCGAAGGCATGAAACTATTCCAGCTTTGCCATAAATGTACAAGATATTCCCCAATAGGCGAGCTTTCCACCCCGCCCCCCATTGCTATCAGATAAAAGCCTAAAAAGCTTACAAACCAAATAAAGCTTACCCCTGTGACTGAAAAAGCTTGTCGCCATTGCTTTTCCAGTGCATAAGAAATAATTAAGTGTCCCCCAATTGCAGCTAATACAAATGCAGCAGGGTGAGAAAATAGGGTGGCAGCAATACCTGCTAAAGCTAAGATAATTAAGCGTTTGCGATCTAGGGGGTTATTTTTTATATACTGGTAAAGATAAAGCAAGCTAACAGAGACCAGTACATCAGTGGAATATTGTTTAAATTCAGAGCTGTAATACAGTAAGCTACTAGATAATGCAAAGAAACTAAGTGCAAGTGGGACAGCATGTTTAGAAATATACCCACAGGCAACTTTATAAAATAATATTAATGCGATAACACTGGATAAAAAAGGAAATAAGCGTAAGACTAAATCAGAGTTACCAAATAAATTAATAGATAATTTACTGGTCAGCAGAAAACCAAGTGGGGTTAAAATACTGTGACTGTAATCAAAAGGGGGTTGTAACAAATCAAGAAAACTACTATCAAGAAAATTGACAGCAATAAAGGCTTCATCTAACCATAAAGAGCGATTAAATAAGTATTGATCTAAGCGAAGTGCAATACCTAAAGCAATAATACCCCACGGTAATAAGCTGAAAAATAAATTTCTGGCTGTTTTTTCCATAAAACGTTCAAAACTCAAAGACAATAAAATAATAAATATATATGATAAAAATAATGAGAATATAGTAGCATTATTAAATTTTGCAGTATATTTTTTATTGTTAATTTTTATAGCTAAATTAAAGAGCTGATTTAGTTATTGCTTTTAGGAAATGAATAATAAATAGGGAAAAATAATCTGTATATTAGACTAAGGAAAGGACATGTTAATAACATGTCCCTCTATCAGTAAAAAAATTATTTTTTACTTATAAAATCAGGTTTACGTTTTTCACAAAATGCTTGCACCCCTTCATAAAAATCAGGGGTTAATGTACATTCAACAAAACGTTGTTGTTCTGCATCAAGTTGGGTTTCAAAATCATCACATACCAATGATTGATTCACCAGTTTTTTAGTTTCAGCTAAAGCGTGTGCTGCCCCTTTTGCTAAGCGTTGGCTCATATTATCCGTCGTGGCATCTAACTCTTCGCGTGTCACCACTTTATTCACTAAACCACAGTTTAATGCTTCTTGTGCATCAAATAAATCTCCTAATAGCATCAGCTCCATGGTTTTCTTTAAGCCGAGCATACGCGGTAAAAAGAAGGTGCTGCCTCCATCTGGAGTGGTGGCAATATGGCAATAGGCTAAGGTAAATTTACAATCATCAGCAATCACAGCCAAATCACATGAAGCCAATAAACTTAAGCCAAAGCCTGCCACTGCACCTTGGGCTTTTGCAATCACAGGTTTACCTGTATGGCGTATGGCACGTGTGATACCGTGTACATCATTAAAAAAGGCGGTGATATCACGCTCTGCAATCTCTTTACCTTGTTGTACTTTATCGTAAAAATAGCCAATATCTCCCCCTGCCATAAAGTGCTTACCTGCCCCTGCAATCACGATACAACGCACGGCATCATCAGCATCCGCTGCTTTTAAGGCAGCAGTTAGCTCTGCTGCTAAGTCTGTATTTAATGCATTGAGTGCCTTGGGGCGGTTCATGGTTAAGGTGGCAACACCTTGTTGTACATCTACTAATACAGTTTTTTCTGTCATAGTTTATCCTTTATAGAATATAAAAATAGCAGGGTAAGCGTACAAAAAGGGAAGTCATGCAGGGGATTTTTTTATTATTGAACTATGATAACAGATAACAAGATTTAAGTGCGCAAAAACCTGAAAATGAAATTTTAGCCATAAAAAAAGGCAATCTCTGTTGCGAAGATTGCCTTTAAAATTATGAGAAACTAAACCCAAATAATATAGAGGTTTATTATCTCACTCACGTTTTGCTCTTTTACACAGCGTGTATAAAGAGATTTTACAGACTAAGTGATACGCTCAAAACTTAGCTTATAAAAAGTGTTTGTTAAAGCGGTATTTTTTAATACTTAACTTTTACGTCTACGTCAGCATAAAAAAAGATGTACCCCACCTCCCGCTCCTCGGAAATGAGGTACAACGCTGCTTCTCTACAGAAAACAATCAGGCTTAAATAATGACAAACTTTGTCATCTCAAGCTGCAAAATTTATCTATTGCATGTCAAAAAAAGCAGGTGTATCCGTTTGTAAAACCAAGGTTTTATAAATTAATACACCTATAATGACATTATATAGGAACGAGAAATCAATCCGCTTAATTGCTATGTATCAGCGATTAGGCAGGGGTTGAATCTTTATGGTATCCCAGTGTCTCTAAGACTTCTGTGATTTCCCCTAAAATAGCTGGGTCATCAATAGTAGCAGGAGCTTTGTATTCTTGCCCATCTGCAATTTTCTTCATCGTACCACGTAAGATTTTACCTGAACGTGTTTTAGGTAAACGATTTACCACTGCGGCAACTTTAAAGGCGGCAACAGGGCCAATTTTTTCACGTACCATGGCAACCACTTCTTTAATGATTTCCGCATGGTCACGATCAACACCCGCTTTTAATACGATCAAACCAACAGGCAGTTCACCTTTTAGTTGATCAGCGGCACCAATCACTGCACATTCTGCGACATCAGGGTGAGCGGCTAAAACTTCTTCCATACCACCTGTTGATAAACGATGTCCTGCAACATTAATGATGTCATCGATACGACTCATGATCCATAAGTAACCATCTTTATCCTTATAGCCTGCATCCCCTGTGAGGTAATACCCTGGCACAGCACTTAGATAGGAACTCACATAGCGGTCATCATTTTGCCATAAGGTGGGTAAACACCCCGGTGGCATAGGTAATTTGATCATGATACTACCGATATCATCATCCGTAATTTGTTCACCATTTTCATCTAAACACTGTACGTCATAACCGGGGACAGCGCGCGCTGGTGATCCTGCTTTCACAGGTAATTTTTCAATCCCTAAACAGTTGGCAGCAATTGCCCAACCTGTTTCTGTTTGCCACCAGTGATCAATGACAGGGCGGTTTAATTTTTCTTCAGCCCAGAATAAGGTATCAGGGTCACAACGCTCGCCTGCAAAGAATAAAGATTCAAAGTTAGATAAGTCATATTTACCAATATAGCTGCCTTCTGGATCTTCTTTCTTAATCGCACGGAAAGCGGTTGGGGCAGTAAATAAAACTTTAACATTATGTTGTTCAATAATACGCCAGAATGCACCGGGGTCAGGTGTCCCGACAGGCTTTCCTTCAAACATCAAGGTTGTGCTACCGTTTAATAGCGGTGCATAGACAATGTAGGAGTGTCCTACAACCCAGCCCACATCAGAGGCTGCCCAGAAAACTTCATTGGCTTTTACATTGTAAACATTTTCCATTGACCATTTTAGGGCAACAGCATGTCCACCATTATCACGTACAACCCCTTTAGGAACACCTGTTGTCCCTGAGGTGTATAAAATATATAAGGGGTCATTGGCAGAAACGGATACGCAAGCAGCAGGTGCAGCAGCGGCTTGGGCACTTGCCCAATCAATATCACGTCCTTCAACTAATTCAGCCGCCACTTGGGGGCGTTGGAAAATAATGCATTTTTCAGGCTTGTGCTCAGAAAACTCAATTGCCTCATCTAATAGTGGTTTGTAGGCAATTACTTTAGAGCCTTCAATCCCACACGATGCAGAGACCATTGCTTTAGGTTTTGCATCATCAATACGTGTGGCGAGTTCTTTTGCAGCAAAACCACCAAATACCACAGAATGAATGGCACCAATTCGGGCACACGCTAGCATAGCAATCGCTGCTTGTGGAATCATTGGCATATAAACAATAACACGGTCGCCTTTTTCTACCCCTTGGGATTTTAACACCCCAGCAAAGGCAGCAACCTGATCACGTAATTCAGAGTAGGTAAATTTAGTAATGGTATCAGTCACAGGGCTATCATAGATTAACGCAGTGCGCTCCCCATTTCCTGCTTCAATATGGCGATCTAATGCGTTGTAACATGTATTCAACTCACCATCAGCAAACCATTTATAAAAAGGTTTGTTGCTATCATCTAAAATAACACTGGGCTTTTTATCCCAATCAATGGCTTCAGCTGCATCGCCCCAGAATTTTTCTGGGTTGTTTAGAGATAAATCATATAAGGATTGATAATCCGTACTCATTTTCCTCTCTCCTCTGTATACACTTTTGATTGTTATGTCTATAGTGTGACGTATGCACAGTACATCACTGTGTTATGTGACTGTTCTATTTATGGGTGTTAATCATAAATTAATCTTATCGAAAAATAAATAACTATTGATAAATACAATACTATATAGTGCAATTTATTATAATCATAAATATCATTTACTCTTTATTATGCTATTTTTTTCATGTGCTAACAACCATTTTTTTCGCCACATCCCCCCTCCATAACCTACTAATTTTCCTGAACTTCCTATAATCCTATGACAAGGAATAATAATAGAAAATGGGTTGTGATGATTGGCTTGCCCCACAGCACGCGCTGCTTTAGGTTGTTGAATTCCTTTTGCAATATCCCCATAAGAGGCTGTTTTAGCAAATTCTACTGTACGTAGCTGTTGCCAAACTCGGCAACGAAAAGGCGTACCAATAAGATGTAAAGGAAGTGTGAAATCCTGTAATTGACCTTTAAAGTAAGCTTCTAGCTGTAAGATAGTTTCTTTAAGGATAGGGTGATAAGCTTGGGTGGGAATACGTATACGCTTATCTTTTACATATTTACACTCAATTAATGCATCCTGCTCTGCAACAAGTTTTAGTGTACCAATGGGGGAATTATAATAGGTGGTATATAAATCAGACATGATTGGGCGGCGGTAACCTCATTAATATAATATAAAAGCAGTAATCAATGTTATCTGCCACCTGTGAAATGAAACAAATGGATAGCTTTATATTTCTGAAAATACTAAGAATACCATTTACTGATACTTTTATTATTTATCGTATTTAGGTGGCAGTTGTTGCAAAAAAAACCTATTTAAGGGTTAAATTGCATCTTCATTTGTTTCGCCTGTACGAATACGAACAACCTGCTCCACAGGCATCACAAATATTTTTCCATCCCCAATTTTTCCTGTACGGGCAGCTTGTGTAATGGTATCAATACAAGTCTCTACCTGATTTTCTGCAATAATTAATTCAAGCTTTACTTTAGGTAAAAAATCAACGACATACTCTGCACCACGATACAGTTCTGTATGCCCTTTTTGACGACCAAAGCCTTTTACTTCAGTAACTGTTAAGCCTGTGATTCCAACACTGGATAATGCTTCACGTACGTCATCAAGACGAAAAGGTTTGATGATTGCTTCAATCTTTTTCAAAGTACCGTTCCTTTCATTGTTTATTATCTGAGCTGAAACTATAAAACAATGTGTGGCAAAGTAGAATATAAAAGTAAAAAAAAACCATTTTTTATTTTTTATGTGTTAGAAAATAGCAGCAATACCATCATTTTTTTCACTTACTCATTAGTCATATAAGCACTGTATTTTCAGTAATTATGTCGTTGTTAATAAGCGTGATAACATAGGTTTTCAGTTTGATTTTACCTTTTAATTTTTGATAAAGAATAGAAAAAAATGGACGATACACATATCAGTCTTGCTCATGGTAATGGTGGGCGTTTTATGCGCGAGTTGATTGAAGAAATTTTTCAACAACACCTTTATAGCAGTGATGTCAACACACAAGTTGATGCAATGAGCTTATCATGGGCCCATGAACATATTGTCATGAGCACCGATGGTTTTACTGTACAACCTTTGGAATTTTCAGGCGGAGATATTGGCTCTTTAGCTGTACATGGTACGGTGAATGATTTGGCGGTCACAGGAGCACGCCCCCACTATTTAACCCTTAATGTATTTATTGAAGAAGGTTTTGAAATTGCTCGGCTAGAAAACATTGTACAAAGTTTAGCCCGTGCAGCAACAGATGCAGGTGTCTCTGTGGTTGCAGGCGATACAAAAGTATTAAATAGAGGAGAAGGAGGCGGCTTATATTTAGCCACAACAGGCGTTGGTGCACGTGATCGCGATCTAGATTTAGGCATGCACCGTATTCAAGCAGGAGATAAAATATTAGTCAGTGGTGAGGTGGGGAATCATGGTATTGCAGTGATGTTAGCACGTGAACAATTTGGTTTACGCGGGGATATATGTTCTGACTCTGCTTGTGTCCTGCCGCTAACCACGGCTTTATTACCTTTGGAAGGTTTGCGTTTTATGCGTGACCCAACACGAGGTGGACTGGCAACGGTGATGCATGAACTGTGTGCAGCAACGCCTTATGGTGTGCAGATAGAACAAACAGCTGTCCCCATTGCTGATTCAGTACAAACAGTTTGTGATATGTTGGGCTATGACCCTTATTATTTAGCCTGTGAAGGGCGTGTCGTGGCAGTGGTTGCAGCAGATGAAGCAGATGCCGCCCTAGCTCATTGGCAAGCCTTACCTGATGGGAAGAATGCGGCCATTATCGGTACTGTCTCAGCAGAGACACAACAAGTGATACTATGTACTGAATTAGGGGGAGAACGCTTTTTACAAGAGTTAGAAGATGATCCTTTACCCCGTATTTGTTAAAACATTTTTCAAATAAAATAATATCAATTAAATTTAAAAATAATCCTTAACTTGATGAGATAAAATACCCATGCATATATAATATTTTACCCTTTTATCTCTTCTATTTTTCTATGTTTTTCCTGCACGCGTACTGTACACATCATAACGGGTATTTTTGCTGCTAATCGACACTGTTGGGGGCGCATCACCTAAAAAATCAGCCCCTTTCGGACGTTTTACCACAACACGTTGCTGAGCATAGGTACGGGCACAGGCTAATACTTCTGCTGTATCGGTATCTTGACCAATTAAACTATGCAAATAGCGCATTTCTTTTTTAACCTGTGCCGATTTTTGCCGTTGGGGATACATGGGATCAAGATAAATGACATCAGGCAAAGCTAACTCTCCCCGCTGCGTTAACCATGTTATGGTGTCAATATGTGCAAACTGTAATTGTGCTTGAATAAATGCCCCCAGTTCTGCATCTCCCTGTGCACGTCGTAAACCATCATATAATAAAGCCGCTGTCACAGGTGAACGCTCCAACATTTGCACTTTACAGCCCAAACACGCCATCACAAAGGCATCACGCCCTAAACCTGCTGTCGCATCGAGTACAAATGGGTGATAGCCTGTTTTTAAACCTAAGGCACGCCCTAATGGTTGTTTACGCCCTCCCCCAAATTGGCGACGGTGTGCGGCTTTACCTGTGATAAAGTCCACCACAACCCCCCCTGCATTTTTCTCATTTTTATATAAACCTAATTTCTCGGCAGTTAATTTAAAAAAATATAGATCATTGGTATGAGTTTGTCGTATAAAATTAAATGTTCCTGCCAAACGCTCAGCATACTCAAATAAAGCAGGATCTTCACACACTAAAGTTAAAGGGGGGGAGGAGAAAGGTATATTCATAGAGGATCAATGAAGATAATGACAATATGTCATTGAGTTAATTGTTGATATCAATTTGGATAAGGGGTAATAAAAAAAACCTGCTCAAGGTCAACATGAGCAGGTTTTTAATAAGCCGTGAATGATGATTAATTAATCATTTTTTTCATAAAAAGCAGTTAAGGCTTTATTGAAACGCTCATTTAATAATTGTGCTGTTTCAGCAGGTAAACTAGCATTCACATACCACTCACGCTCAATATGCTGTGCTTCAGTATGCTTATCCTTGAATTGCTCCATCTCTTCCCCTCCACTCATTGCCGCAGAAAGGCGAGAGACTTGGTAACTCATACGAGCCTGAGCTGCTTCAGGAGGTGAATCAATTTCCGCTAAAATTTCCATCCGTACACATAAGTTTTCACATAACTCAATGGCTTTCTTATCAGCACTGTTTTCCCCTGCACACGCTTGTTCAAAACGTTGGGTTAACTGCTGTTCTTCATAGTTATTTTCTAGCGTACCTAATAAATCCCATTGGGCTTTAATTTCTGCTTGCTGCTCTTCCGTTGTTGCTTCTACAATCAAGGTGCATAAGCGTGCTTTTTGCTTCAGCATATCCAATACCGCACGTTTGCTAGCATTAGCTGCTGCTTTACGATGTTGATTTACCTGATCACAGGCAGCATGAAAACGCTTTTCTACCTCATGTGCCACTTTACGTGGGATAGTCCCAATAGTTTGCCATTCTGTACGGATTTTTTTCAGTTGCCCATCTACTGCTTTATAGTCAATATCCGCTTGGCTTACTAAGGCTTCAACTTGCTCACATAAAGCTTCTTTAGCTTGTAAGTTTGTATTTAACTCTCGCTTAAACTCTTCTTGCTTCTCTTTGCGACGGTTAAAGATCACATCACATGCACCACGGAATTCACGCCATAATTGACGCTCCTCTTTACGCGATCCTGTCACGGTGACATGCCAATCAGCTTGTAATTTTTTCACTGATTCAATGGCATAATTGAGATCTTCAATTTCTTGCGCTTCTTTAGCTTGTTCAATCAGATCTTCGCGTAATTGATAATTATTTTCACGTTCTTCAGCAAGGTACTGCTCTAAACGCTTCATAATGTCATCAAAACGTTGCTTGATAGGCTTTTTATCTTTACGGTTTGTAGGCCCAATTTTATACCATTGGTGTTCCACATCCCGAATCACCTTCATCACAGGTTTCCAGTCAGGGTCTGTCCAATCCGTCTCTGCAAAGAGTGTTTCTAAGCGTTCACACAAGCCTTCTTTTTCTTTTAGATTTTGTTCACGTTCTTTGGCTTTTTCAGTGAAATAACTCTGGCAAGGGGCGTAGGCTTTATTACAAGTGGAGTTGAAACGCTCCCATAAATGTTGTGAATGTCCTGTATTACCCAGTTTTTTCCATTCTTTTTGTGCTAAACGAATTAAGCGCGCGGTTTCTTCAGGATCATCATCGGCACGTTCAACCAATTTCTCCATTTCGATACATAAATTTTCACGCTCAACATCATCTCCCCAACGCTGCCAACTGCGTAAATCACGAATTTTACCTGTGATAGCATGAACACGACGTTCTAAGGATTTTAATTTTGATGAATGGGGAGCCAGCTCTTCTAAATGTTTAAGTAACTGGCGCGCCTTTTGTTCTAAAGGAATCGCAGGCTGTAAAGTCCCTTTTTCAATTTTCTGTTCAGCTTCTTCAACCAATGCCTTTAATTTACTGCGCTGTTGATCAAATTGATCACGTTGAGATTGCACACGGCTATCAAACTCTTCAATGATAGTATTAAAGCGCGTGTTTAGTTCAACAAAACTAGGTAAAGAGGCATCAGGCTTCTGTTGCGCTGTCCACGCTTGTTTTAATTGATTAATATCACGGATACTAACCTCTTTATTACCCGCTTTTAATGCTTCTACACGTTCACAAAGCTTTTCTAATGCACTGAGGTTTTCAGCTTGATTTTCCAAACTGGCTTGCTGTTTTTCTAAATCAATCATTAGTTTACTAAAACGTTGCTGCCAGCTATGTTCTTCTTCATCACCTAGCGGGTCAAGCTCTTGCCATGCCGCTTTTAGCTCAGTTAATTGTTGTGTGTGCTCGCTATGATCCTGATCAGCTTGTTTAAAATCAGTTAACTGTTGACATACCTTTTCAAGTGCCACATAACACGCTTCTTTCGCTTTACGTCTAGGAATGTATAAAGCTTCACGACGACGTTTTTCTTCTTTTTCATGTTGAAATGTATGGTAGGCAACTAAAAATGTTTCTTTACGCTTGGTAAAGGTATCAATGATGGCTTCTTCCACTTCATCAGCAATATTATCCCATTGCACTTTTAAGCGGTTATATTCCGCAAAATCTTGTTCCCATGCGGTACTACGCCCTAATGCCAGTAAGCGATGACAAATAGCTTCCGCCTCTTCTTTCACACGTTGAGGACGTTCTTGTTCTGCAATCAGGGTATCAAGTTTCTCTTTCACTACACGACTTAAGCGTTTATCTTTATTACGTAGTACTTTATATACACGCTCTAGCGTTGAACGCTTTTGTAATTTTTCTACCGCAATAGTACGAATTTGCTGACTTTGCTCATTGATTGCAATATCACCTAATACACTTTCGCGCTGGATTTTTTTAATTGCGGCAAGACGTAATTCAATATCTTGGGCGTGCGTACAAATGTGCTCAATTAATTCAATATTCTCTAATTTATCAACCCAGACAACCCGTTTTTCTAAGGCTATTTTGGCAGATTTATTGCCGTATAGAAACTGCTTAAAGCGTTGTAAGGCAAGCTCACGCACCTGTGAATCTGTATCATTCTTAGCAATGGTATCAAGCAGTTCAAGGTGGGTAATTTTACGGGTAGCAACGCAGCGAATATCAGCCACTTCATCATTTTGTGCGATATCAGTTAGAATAGTGAGATCGGTGAGTTCTTCTACAGCAGTTTTACGAATGTCAGGTTTACGGTGTTGCCATTTAGGTTTGATAAAGCGGTCAAAGATCATGATAGTTTTATTAACTCGATAAAACGGGAAGACAAGACAGTATAAAGCCTTATGGGTTTTATACTCTCCCTGTGGTTATCCAACACGGTATTACTTGTCCCTCATCATCATGGCATGATGTGTTGCTTTTTAGCGTGATTTTGACATGCAATGAGCACGATAGTGTGATAAACACACTTATAATTCGCAGAGGGGGCAAGCACACTAAAGTCGCTAGTATAACACGGGAATCTGGCTTGTGAGCTATTATTTTTTCTTCAGTCCTTTAGCTTATATTTCTGTTTTTAGTTACCCCCTCTTCTTTTTTTTGCTATGACTTATGCTAAAGAAAAAGGCAGTAAATAGCTCTTTTATCACTTTATGGAAAGGTAAAGGAAAGCCAATATTAAGGCTGCCATTTAGTTAAGGATTATCTGGTTCCACGCGCTCCGCGTTGGAACCCCGTCCCTGACGCTCTGCATCATCTTGCTTAAAGCTACCAAGGGGCAAGTTTAAGGGGAGGACGCAGAGCTTCCTTGGCTGCATTACAATGTGGAGCGTTGTAACGAGGAAAGTATTGTTTTTAACTCTTAACTTATTCTATCACTTATATTTAGGCCGTATTGGCACGTGGTAAAGTAATATCATTTTGGGCTGCCCAGTGGGCAATATCTTGACGTTGTAATGCAGATGCCATTAAGTCAGGAAATTGATCAGGTGTACAGGCAAAAGTGGGGATCTCTAAGCTGGCAAATTTTTGGGCTAAATGATGATCAAAACACGGTGCACCGTCATCACTTAAAGCTAAGAGTGTAATAATTTGTACCCCTGATTGAACGAGCTCATTCACGCGTGACATTAAATGACGTGCATTGCCCCCTTCATATAAATCTGTGATGAGAATCATGGTGGTTTTTTCTGGGGTCTCAATACGTTCACCACAATAGCGTACTGCACGGTTAATATCCGTCCCTCCCCCTAGCTGTGTGCCAAATAATACTTCTACAGGATCAGCTAATTTTTCAGTTAAATCGACAATAGCGGTATCAAATACAACAAGCTGGGTTTTAACACTGGGAATGGATGCCATCACGGCAGCAAAAATACTGGCATAAACAACACTGGTTGCCATTGAGCCTGATTGATCAACACAAAGAATAATTTCATCAGCTGCTCGTTTTTGCTTACGCCCAAAGCCAACAAGTTGCTCAGGAATAATGGTTTTATACTCTGCTTGGTAATTTTTTAAATTTTTCTTGATGGTACGTAACCAGTCAATTTCATTATGACGGGGGCGATTGTTACGGTTAGCACGGTTTAAACTACCACGGATGGCTTGTTGCATTGGTGTAGTGAGTTTTTCCATTAATTCATCAACCACCTGCTTGACCACTTGGCGCGCGGTATCTTTGACTTTATCAGGCATGACACTATTTAATGCCATTAAATCAGCGACTAAATGCACATCCGCTTCTACCGCGCTGAGCATTTCAGGTTCCAGCAACATACTATGTAAATTAAGACGCTCAAAAGCATCTTTTTGCATTACACGTACAACACTACTGGGAAAATACTGACGAATATCACCCAACCAACGCGCCACATTGGGAGATGATCCCCCTAAGCCGCCACGCCTTGAGCCTCCGCCACTATTTCCACTCCCCCCTCCATATAAACTGGATAAGGCTCCATCCATTTGGGCATCTTCTGATGATAAGGAGTTTTTAATTCCATCTGCCTCGCCTCCTCCTAAAATCAACCGCCACCGACGTAAACGGTCTTCTTCACTGTTTTGCATAACAGATTCCTTTTTATCTTGTATGTGTGATCACACATGTAAAGACGCGCTGTTGTAAGTTATGAGTATGTACGATACAAAACAAACACACAATATGTGTTTTAATAAAGTCGCTTTATTTCTGACAAGTACGTTTTAGGATGAATCAATTTTATAGGTTTATTGCCTGAAAAAATATTGTTACTATAGCTGATTTTTATGCGCTAACACTTATATAACATTATTTTTGGTTATACTAAGCCTTTTGCTCAACTCGCCTTAATTTTATTACGTTGTGATATAAAAAAGGCTAAAAATAACCTATAACTTTAGATATTATCATGACAGGCATACATGCAAAGAATGATCATGTTAAAATAATCGTTGCTATTATCCTATTAAGAAGATAAAGCGCGTACTCATTTAGTATTTTTATCCTTGCTCTCTTATTTTTAATTTATTCAACACACTTGGAATTACCTCATTGTGTGCTTACTTTTAATTAGATTAGGTTAAAAAAAGCTAATAGTTGCCTGCACATTTTGGCGCGATAGTGTGTAATCTTTGCTATTATCTGGCGTGTCTTTTTTCTGTTAATTTTATGACTTAATCATACTATATGTCGTGACGCTACACACGATGGATAAAAAGAAATGCAGCTTTCCCCTGTGGAAAGACGCATTTTGACCTCCTTTTTTCGCTATATAGTGATAAAGAGGAAATTGAAAGTCACCAACATAGAACTATTCTGATGAATCAAACATTCCCTTTGTTAGAGCAAATACAGACCCCTGAACAACTACGCCAACTTCCTGAAGAAGAGCTAACACAGGTTGCGACCGAGTTACGCCAGTTTATACTGGAAAGTTTAAGCCAAACTGGGGGGCACCTTGCCTCAAATCTAGGGACAGTAGAATTAACACTGGCTTTACACTATGTCTATAACACCCCTGACGATCGTCTTATTTGGGATGTGGGTCATCAAAGTTACCCCCACAAAATTCTGACGGGGCGACGGGAAAAAATGTCGACCTTACGTCAATATGGGGGGATTTCTGGCTTTCCAAAACGTAGTGAAAGTGAATATGATACTTTTGGTGTAGGACATTCTAGTACTTCTATCAGTGCTGCGTTAGGTATGGCATTAGCAGCACGCCAACAACACATTGATCGTAAAGTGGTGGCTATTATTGGTGATGGCGCAATGACCGCAGGTATGGCGTTTGAAGCCCTAAATCATGCAGGGGATGTAAACGCCAATTTATTAGTCATTCTTAATGACAATGATATGTCTATTTCACCCAATGTAGGCGGCTTATCAAACTATCTTGCCACGCTTTTATCTAGCCAACTTTACTCTACTGTACGCCAAGGCAGTAAAGAATTATTAAAACGTATGCCGACGATGAGAGAATTAGCGCGTCGTACTGAGGAGCATATGAAAGGTATGATTATTCCTGGGACTTTATTTGAAGAACTGGGATTTAACTATATTGGTCCTATTGATGGGCATGATTTACCCACTTTAGTGAAAACATTGCAAAATATGCACGCTTTAGAAGGTCCTCAATTCCTGCATATTGTGACCAAAAAAGGCAAAGGTTTTCCTGTTGCAGAAGATGATCCCTGTGTTTACCACGGTGTGACTGCTTTTGATTTAGCGACAGGTAAAATGAAGAAAAAAGCCAGTGCTGCGCCCTCTTATACGCAAGTATTCAGTGAATGGCTCTGTGATATGGCGGCTAAAGATGAACGTTTAGTGGGGATTACCCCTGCTATGCGTGAAGGCTCTGGTTTAGTTAAGTTCGCAAAAGAATACCCTGAGCGGTATTTTGATGTAGGGATTGCTGAACAGCACAGTGTTACGCTTGCCGCAGGGCTTGCCTGTGAAGGCATGAAACCTGTGGTTGCTATTTACTCCACCTTTTTACAACGTGCCTATGACCAATTAATTCATGATGTGGCAATTCAAAAGCTCTCTGTTATTTTTGCCATTGATCGCGCGGGATTAGTTGGTGCAGATGGCGCGACCCATGCAGGAAGTTTTGATCTTGCCTATTTACGCTGCATCCCCAATATGATTGTCATGACCCCGAGTGATGAAAATGAATGTCGTCAGATGCTGACCACAGGATTTTTATATGATGACGGTGCCAGTGCTATACGTTACCCACGTGGTAATGGAATTGGGGTAGCAATGCAAAAAGCCTTAACCCCTCTTCCTATAGGAAAGGCAGAAATCTGTCGTCAAGGGGGACATATTGCATTATTGGTATTTGGTACCCTATTAGCAGATGCCTTGGTAGCTGCTGAAGAGTTAGATGCAACAGTGGTAAATATGCGTTTTGTTAAGCCGCTTGATGAAGAGATGCTCCTTAGTATAACTGAACATCATGACGTGATTGTCACTTTAGAGGAAAACAGTATCATGGGGGGCGCAGGCAGTGCCGTCACGGAATGTTTACATCATCATTGCTGCCAGCAACCTGTTTTACAATTAGGTTTACCTGATCACTTTATTCACCACGGCACTCAAGCACAACTCTTAGCTGAATGTGGACTGGATGCTAAAGGTATCATTAATTCTGTTACTGAATTTACTGAAAAGCTCGGCTATCATCAGCCCGTTCAACATAAAACTGTCTCTTAATTAAAATCATCTTAGTGGGGTAATGTCATTATTACACCCACTTTACTATTTACTTTTACACCCCCGCACAGTGTATTTTAGAGGATATGTACATGAATGAATCTGCAACATCAATTCCTGACGTTCAAGGAAGTGCAGATACACGCCAAATTGCAATTGATAAAGTTGGCATTAAAGATATTAAGCATCCGATACGAGTGAAAGATCGTTCAGGGCGTGAACAACACACCATCGCTAATTTTAATATGTATGTAAATTTACCCCACAATTTTAAAGGCACGCATATGTCGCGCTTTGTGGAGATATTAAATGAGCATGAATATGAAATTACAATGTCATCCTTTCAATGCATGTTAACTGACATGGTGGAACGCTTAGAAGCAGAAGCGGGACATATTGAAATGACTTTTACTTATTTTGTTGAAAAAGCTGCCCCTGTATCAGGGGTAAAAAGCTTAATTGATTATGAAGTGAGTTTTATTGGTGAAATACGGGATAAAAAACCTTGTTTAACTCTCAAGGTGTGTGTACCTGTCACCAGTTTATGCCCTTGCTCTAAGAAAATTTCCCAATATGGGGCACATAATCAACGTTCTCACGTGACCATTACTGCCAGTGCTGAAGAATTTTTATGGGTAGAAGATATTATTGATATTGTAGAAGCAGAAGCCTCTTCAGAATTATATGGTTTACTAAAACGCCCTGATGAAAAATTTGTCACTGAACATGCGTATGAAAACCCTAAATTTGTGGAAGATATGGCACGTGATGTGGCTGCACGTTTACATAGTGACCAGCGAATTAACCGTTACACTGTGGAAGTAGAAAATTTTGAATCTATTCATAACCATTCTGCTTATGCATTAATTGAAGGGTAAGGTTTTTATAATTCTTCCTTGCTTAATTATCCCTTATTAACCCTATATACCCTGCACAGACTACCCGCATTTTATTCACTCCCCTGATTGCTCATTACAGGAAAATGTTCATAATAAGTTTTATAAACACCATTTTTCTGTAATTCATCATATTAGATATCATACCTTAAAAAAATAATATCTTTATACCAGAACTGGTTAGTATACATGAAAGCAATTAGCACAGGATTGAGTGTGAAATTTAAGCGTATTACAGAGAATAAATCATATCAAGCCATTGTTGACGCAACAGAGTATTTCAAAATTAATGGTTTTGATGATGAAGTTGTAAGACATCACGAGCTAATAAAAGCATTAAATTTAGACTTAATGAAAACAACAACAGCAGGTGTTGGGATATGTGGTGAAGAAGAATATTCAGGATTTATTGTCACAAATAAAGATAATAATTATAAAGTTATAGAAATACATATTGATATTTTATGTCCATATTATACAAGTGTCAGAGATATAAGCGATAACTTAAAGCAACTTAACCCATCACATAGACTATGTGATATTAGAAAACCTATATCAATGGCAATTATTTACTGGTTAGAGCAATTTGGGGAAGTACCTAAAAATGTATTGCGGTACACAAAATGATTTCACTCTACTGGGTAATTTCAGTGATATTCTAAATTTTTCTTGCTTATACTGGTTAAAAAGAGGGAGGAAAGGCAATAATGCAGTGTATTTTGTCATTATAAAAAATAGTCCATAAAAAAGGCGAGAAATCATTTTGACTCCTCGCCTTTTCTATACACGAATAAGAAAGTAAGAACTATTTATGCAGGTTATGCAGAAACAGTCAGTTTCTCTAATTCTGTAAAGATACTGTCACGAATTTCTTCAACTTTACCAATACCCGCAATGGCAATGTGAGTTGGTGCACCTTCTGTACCTGCTTTAGCCCAATCAGAGTAGTAGTTGACTAAAGGGGCGGTTTGTTCGTGGTAAACCGCGAGACGTTTTCTGACGGTCTCTTCTTTATCATCATCACGTTGTACAAGTGCTTCACCTGTAACATCATCTTTACCTTCCACTTTTGGTGGGTTGTAAATCACGTGATAGGTACGTCCTGAATCAAGGTGAGCGCGTCGCCCACTCATGCGTTTTACAATTTCCTCATCATCAACTGCAATTTCAACCACTGCATCAATTTTAACACCTGCCTCTTTCATCGCGTCAGCTTGAGGGATAGTGCGAGGGAAACCGTCAAATAAGAAGCCGTTTGCACAATCTTCTTCTTGGATACGTTCTTTTACAAGATTAATGATAATCTCATCAGAAACGAGTCCGCCTTCATCCATGATTTTCTTGGCTGCAACACCAAGCTCAGTGCCTGCTTTCACTGCTGCACGCAACATATCACCAGTAGAAATTTGTGGAATACCATATTTTTCTTTAATGAATGTTGCTTGCGTGCCCTTACCTGCACCAGGGCCTCCTAATAAGATTAAACGCATTATTTAATTTCCTCTCTAAAATCAAGTCGCAATAAAGTAAAATTTGTACTTGCTTGCTTTGCTATTTCTTATTCTTTAGGCATGAAAGCTAGTATTAAGTGATCAGCACATATAAGGCTGTAATCACCTAATCAGCCTGTATACTATCATTTTGTTTGGTATTTTTATAGTTAAAATTACCTATCGATATCATTTAGCAATTAATTCAGGCAGTTGTTTGGGAGATTTTATACAAAAACGCTTTTCACGGCTTGTTTCCCCTGACATCAATTGAACTTGTGATTTTGCTACTTTAAAAAGTTTGGATAAAAACTTAATTATTTCAGCATTGGCTTTGCCATCAATAGGAGGAGCGGTGATTTTAATTTTTAAGCGTTCAGCATGAACCCCCATAATTTTTGTACAACTGGCACGAGGTTGAACCTGTACAGCAAGGTATAAATTATCTCCTTCCCATTGATAAAAACTCATAAGTGACATTCTGCAATACGTAAGGTATAGACGTTTTGCTCTCCTGCAATCCCTTTTAAATTAACTTGTTTCGTAGGTAGAGTGGTCACACATTGCTGGCTTAATACCTCTTTTATCTGTTTATCTTCGTACACTTGTTCGGATAAACAAATTTCATTGGCTTCTGCGACATTTTGAATCCGTGCCGCTTTGTTAATGGTTGAGCCAAAATAATCAAGTTGGTTATTTAAATTCACTAAAATAGCAGAACCACAATGAATCCCTGACTTAATATAAATAGGTTTGGGTGCACTATCAGTGTTATAAGCTTTAAAAGCACGAATTGCAGCCAGTAAAGCATTTAGTGCATCTTCATTATTTTTAAAGGATGCCATCACTGCATCCCCAATGGTTTTTAAAATAAAACCGCCATTTTCTTGAATGGTATTAAAGAGAATATCAAAATGATCCCGCACTGCATTATAGGCTTGGATATCACCCAGTTCTTCATACAATTGTGTAGAGCCTGTAATATCTGTAAAGACAGTGGTCACCGTAGAAATGCTTAATTGCTCACGTTCCGATAAAACTTGTTGCCCAAATAATTTTTTAAATTCAGGGTAGTGAATTAAATGTAAACCTGATAAACGTGGTGTAGGGGGAGAAATCACTTCAGGCATATGCTCTGCTTTTTCTAAATGAATGCCTGCAAGGGGATAAGCATGATTAGTAAACAGTAATTTAACTTGCCCTTTTTTTAGCACTAATTTATTAGGAGAAAATTGATGCTCTGCCTGTTGGCTAATTTGTACTTTTTGCAGTACTTCAGTTTCTTCTTCTGTGACGGTTAGTTCACCAACAGAATCGGTTAAAGGACAATAATAATAATATGTCCCACTTTCTGTGATAGTGAATTCCCCTTCATCACTTTGGGCTTGGTTTGCAAAAAGATTAACTAAGGAGGTCTCTGTATGAGTAATAGGGCAGGAAGCTACAAATTCACGTTCATCAATAGCTTGGGATAAGCTAAAAGTGATACTGACATGATCAGAAAAATCACCTTTATAATCTATCTTACACATTTCACAAAATGATGTTCGGCTTGCCATAGATAAATCTATATAGCTATTTGTTGTGCCTTTGCAGTGAGGACAATGAATATCCCAATGTAAATCAAAGGTACCAAGGCGGACACCATATAAGAATTCAGGGACTAATATTTCCAGTGGAATATTGCCATATTCTGCTACTGCTGCAGGTTCAATACGTTGGCAATTTAATTGTTCTGCAAATTCTAGTATCCACTTTTGAATACATGCAATGGCTGCATGATTTGCCTGAGGACGGCTAGACATTTGAGCTATTTTTTCCGCAAATAATTCAGTATTAATAATCACCACAATTCCTTTATTTTTAAATAGTGGAGAAAAAATCCCTTTTTTAGGTCAATTATTTGGAGGTGATCTTTCTCATTTATCTTTTATAGTAAAGAGGGGAGAATTTTTAAAAAATCAAGCCCATGCTAATATTAGCAATTATTTTTATACTAACCTTATTTATTTATAGCGTACATACCCTATAAGCATTTTGGTTTATTGTAGATCTATATTTTATTTTGAGCCGTAGATATTAAAGAGTAAAACAACCAAATAATTGCATGTTTTTAGTATGGCTAATTGTATTCTATAGTTTTAAGGGTGAAATTATTTTACATACCTTAAGATATAATAAGTAAGGTTGAGGTAACACCATTACAGCAGGAGGAGAAGTACGTAATATCAATTATTAAGCTTAATAGGAGGGAATATAGTATATGATAATAAATACCAAAAACTGGTTAAATTTATTTAGGGACATACTTATTCTACCCTACAAGGGATTTTGTATAGCATATCCCAATTAATGTTTATACTTGCCCATTTCCTGCGTCAGTAATGGTAACGATATCATCACTGGTATCATGGGTTAGAAACCCTTGTCCTGCTAAAGATTGAATCATTTCTGTTCGTGCATCAGGATCAGCAATGTGCCCCCATGGACTTTCTGGATTAGTAATTAAAAAGACAGACGATTCACCGCCAAATTGCTTTAATAAACTTAGCAGCTCTTTTTCTTGATCAGTCATAATAAAGAATCCTTTTTTAAGATATCCATAAGGCGTAAAGGTGTTATAGTATTTTATTTTCCATTATTAATGCTAAAAGATAATATCTGATTCATGTTTATACCGCAACAGGGTAGGAATATGGAACCAAAGCCTCTATTTTTATGGATGACTACGTATATAATAAAGTCGTTAATGAGGGGGGGACTGATACAGAAAGCTTAATATTTTTAAGGTATAAAGGTAGTTCATGTTGGACTTTTTCGCTCAGCTCCAACCTAATAAATATATCAACAAAAATCTTATCTATTGACTACTAATATAAATAGTGAATTTTATATATCATTACAGGAGCTAATTATCTTTTTATCATCATCCTTCATATCTGATAAATGTGCATTAATAGGCAAAGTAAAATAGAACTCATTTCCATTTCCTTCAATAGTACGTACTCCAACTTCTCCCCCTAATTTTTCTGTAATACGTTGTACAATGGATAAACCCAAGCCATAACCTTCTGGGTGACTTTCTTGTAAGCGTGTAAAGGGGGTAAATAATTGTTGATATACTTCAGGGGCAAGATGCTCCCCATTATCACGTACCCAAAATTTTATCATTCCATTTTTACATTCATCATTCCCCACTTCAATATGAGGTGGATTACCACTATATTTTAAAGCATTACCAATATAATTAACCCAAATCTCTTCAACCCACTGTGGATAACCATAAGCACTTAACCATGTATCAGGAAACACAATTGTGCCTGTATATTGCTTATTCATATAATGTAAACGTTGCTGTACCTGTTCAACCACCTCTCCCATATCTAAAGGTACAGTTTTTACTTCTTGTTTAGATAAACGTGCTAATAATAATAGAGCATCTATAATTTTAGTCATTTTATGCCCTGATAAGGCAATAATTTCTAGGTGTTTTTGTGCTTTTTCAGGTAATGTAATAGCAAATTTTTGTTGTAGAATATTGGTTAAACTCACAACTGCATGTAAAGGGTTTTTTAAATCATGTGCCACTGTATGTGCAAATGCATCAAGCTCTCTATTACGTATTTCTAACTCTTCAGTATGTTCTTGTAATTGTTTATTTTGGGCGGTTAACTGCTTTTGTAAACGACGTAATTTTAAATGGGTTGTAATTCTTGCTAATACTTCTTCAAATTGAATAGGCTTGGTAATATAATCTGCAGCACCTAATGAAAAACCTTTTACCTTGTCTGTTGTATCTGTGAGGGCAGTCATAAAAATAATAGGAATATCAGCTGTTTGAGACTGTGATTTTAGATATTGGCACGCTTCAAACCCATTCATTCCGGGCATCATGATATCCAATAAAATAAGATCAGGGCGGGCATATTCAGCAGTTTGTACCCCTTCTTCTCCATCTTCAGCTACTAATACTTCATACCCTGCACGGGTTAAGAAATCAAGCAATAAAGTTACATTACTAGGAATATCATCAACAATCAGCAATGTTTCTTTTTTATCAATCGGTTTCATGTATTTTTCTCACATCCAAAAGCTCATTTACTATCAAGTATCCATTAAAAATGTAGAGATATATAGCTTTATTTAACTTATTTTTGGCTCAAGTTATATTGTATAATATTTTATTATCATATGTATTTCACATAATTTATATATAAAACTAGTATTTTTAATACAACCACTTATATATTTTTAACATAGATTTATAGCAGCTAAATTTAATCACTATTTCACTCTCGCTATTATTGAAAGCACAAAACATGCAACAATGAGATTTATTCTATAACATACTAAATAAATATCACTAAATCATTAGTTTTCAATTAGATCAAATAAATAAACAATAAAAATTAAAAACTAAAAGGGGATAAGGTTTGCCCCATAACACAGCATTTCACAACATAACAAAATAATATTAAAACTAGATGTCTTAGCTTAAAATGCATTAAGATGTAGGTATACACAGCTCACCCTTTAATAAAATAATCCAAATCGCTCACCCTGTTTTGTGTTACAGAATAATAATAGTTAGCGTTAATTAATATTAAATAGGTAAAAAATATGGATAAACCATTACAGGGTGTCAAAGTACTAGATTTAACCCGATTACTCCCTGGCCCTATGTGTAGTTTGCACCTTGCAGATATGGGGGCTGATGTCATTAAAATTGAAGACCCTATTCAAGGAGATTATGCCCGCTGGATGGGAGTCACCAAACCACAACAATCAGGGTATTTTATTGCAGTCAATAGGAATAAGCGTGGCTTAGTGCTTGATTTACGTACTAAGGCAGGGCAAGAAATTTTCTTAAAACTGGCAAAAGAAGCTGATGTAATTTTAGAAAGCTTTCGCCCTCGTGTTGTAGATAAATTAGGGATTGATTATGCCAGTATTAAAGCCATTAACCCTCGTATTGTCTATTGCGCCATTACAGGGTATGGACAAACAGGTCCTTATGCAGAGTTAGCTGGACATGATTTAAATTACTGTGGCTATGCAGGGGTCAGTGATCAAATAGGTCGCCAAGGGCAGGCACCTGTATTGTCTAATTTTCAAATTGCTGATTTAGCTGGTGGAGCACTTAGTGCAGCGATGGGAATTTGTGCTGCTTTATTTTCTGCGCATAAAACAGGACAAGGGCGTTATATTGACGTTTCTATGACAGATTGTACTTTAGCACACAGTGTAATCAGTTTATCGCGTTACTTAAGTGATGGTGAAACTTTGCCTCGTGGGGAAGATTTACTTAGTGGTGGTGTCCCTTGTTATGGGATTTACCCAACAGCAGATAATAAATTTATGGCAGTGGGTGCTTTAGAGTACAAATTTTGGGCACTATTTTGTGACACGATTAATAAGCCAGAATTAAAAGCCCAGCACCTTGCCACAGGGGAAGAGAATGAAGCAGTACAAGCTCAGCTTGTCACATTATTCACCGCTCACCCACAAAGTTATTGGATTGATAAATTCTCAGGGGTAGATTGTTGTGTCACTCCTATTTTACGTCTTGAAGACAGTGAGAATGATCCACACTTGCAAGCTCGCAATATGTTTATTCGTGCTGAACATCCTACAGAAGGGGAAACACTGCAATTTGCTTTCCCGATTAAATTTAGTGATTTTGAATTTAGTATTGATCGACATGCCCCCTCAGTAGGGGAGCACAGTAAAGAGATTTTGCTACAACTAGGTTATGATGAAGCAACTATTGAAGGCTTTGCTAAAGATAAAGTGATTTAACTGGAGTTAGGCAATATAACCAAATAGGCTTTATGAGCGTGTGTGATCTCTCATTTTCCAACGCTCTGCGTCATCTTGCTTAAAGTTCCACGATAGCGGGCAGGGGAAAGGGTGCGGAGCGTCCTTGGCTGCATTACAATTCAGAGCGTTGTAACAACTGCTTTTGCTCCTTAACTTAATAGCAGTGATGCAACACTTTTCACTGAATCAAATTCAGTTATGATTGATGACAGTGGGATAGTTGAAAAATAAGGTATTGTTATGATTAAATAAAATACTATTTTTTAGTATTTTATTTTTTCTTCCTTATTCTCTATTTTATCTTAATACCTCTCTTTTATTTTAAGTAACAGTCTTATTAACTTTCTTGACAATAAAAATGATAATTATTATCATTAACTTTTGGTTTAATATTATCTTAATAAAGTTTAGGCATTCATGAATAAAATAGCCCCTCTTATGACGGTTGCAGCTGTCATAAGCCTCTTTTCCTTACCTGTTTTTGCAGGTGAAAAACCGTCTTTAGAACTTTTTGCTACCAAAACAAATACTACCATTAGTATTGATGGACAGGCTGATGATGTATGGGACAAAGCAAAACCCTTAACAGTGAAGTTAGATAAGCTTCCTTACAAGCCAAACAATGGTTACAAAGGAATGAAAGAAACAGATATCAGTTTACGTGCACTATATGATGATAAGCATATCTATTTTTTAGTGGAATATGCTGATCCAACAGAAAGCTTGCAACGCTTTCCTTGGATAAAACAAGCTGATGGGACATGGAAAGTCACTAAAGAATTAGATGATACAGGACATGATAATACTTATTATGAGGATAAAGTCTCTTTCTTCTGGAATATCAACAATAAAGGTTTTAAAAAGAAAGGCTGTGATAAAGCCTGTCATATGAAAGATGATGATGGCTTAATTGATGGTGTAAAAGACAAATCTCCTGGACGTAAATATACCAAACCAGGGGAAACCATTGATATGTGGCATTGGAAAACAGCCCGTACTAACCCAGTAGGACAAATGGATGATCAGTTTGTGAACTCTGATAGACAAGCAGATCATAAAAGCTGGGGTCGTCATGGGGATGCTAAAACAGGCGGTGGTTACAGTAAGAATGTCAGTGAAGATAAATCAACACCAATGTATTTAAGCAGTGAAAAACTTGATTCACCTTATTATCTTATTAAAGGGAAAACTAAGCCTTTTAAAGATGAGCATAAAGTAGGTGATGAAGTAGGTAGTATGTTGCTTTCTCCCTTTACAGGTTCACGCGGGGATATCGCTGCAAAAGGGGTATGGAAATCAGGACGCTGGGTCTTAGAAATTAAACGTACATTAGTGACTACAGGTGAAAAAGCTGCCATTCAAGATGTGCAGTTTAATGATCTGAAAAAACCTTATTACTTCGGTGTAACCGTATTTGATAACAGTCAAATCAATCATATATACCACAAAAAAGCGTTAAAACTGCATTTTAACCCTTAGTTTTAAAGCGTAACCTCAATACACGCATTTCGCGTCTATATAGCAAGGCAATTATATTTGCCTTGCTATCATTTTTTAGCCTTTTCCTAATAATACCCAAGCATTATGTCTGATACACATCACTTTTGTTCTAAATTTCCCGTGCTAGGTGATTATGCTGGGCTTGATGAAGATTTAATTAAGCAATTATTTAATTATTTTAATCTATCTTTAACAAATCATAGTGATCAGCATAAATTAATAGCTTGTATCACTAATTTAACAGAGAATACTGAGCAACAATTAGAGCTATTTGCCTATTTATGGGTAAATTATAAAAATAAATGTTCTGATAATGATGCAATACAACAGCTTTTTAGTGCTCTAAATATTCCTTTAACAAAAACAGATGTTTTTGAACTAACAAATATTTTTTCAAGCTCTGACACTAAAAAAGATAAAGAACAAAATAGTAATGAACAGCAACTTATCTTTGCAGCCTTAAAAGAAAATCATGCCATTCATTGTTTAATTAATACGTTTTTTAAAAATTTATTTAAACAAACCGTATTACCACAATATTCTGTCCTAAAAAAAATCAGTATTTTATTAAAAAATTTAACTCACCATATTCTACATTCTCGTCATATCTTTATTATTGTTAGCCTTTATTTAGGGTTAAATGCTTTTTTATTTTATTGGGCAAATGCCAATACTAGTAATGAAACGGTTAATCTTTATTCACAAATTGCTGATGGCAGTGCCGCACTGATTCCACTTAATGTCTGTTTATTATTACTATTAATGCTAAAGCATATTAGTCGCTGGTTTCGTGCCATGCATATTAAACAGATTAAATCTTTTGATACTTTTAAGGTCATTCATCAGGTTATTGCTTATAGCTTGCTGATTTTAGCAGTAGTTCATATTGTGATGGTGTTACTGTATTACACGACTTTAAACGCTCCTTTTAAATCACTGCTACTTGCCGACCAGCCTGATATGATTCGTGCTATGAATACCAGCATGTATGAATATGTCAGTGAAGATGAATCGATTGATTTATTTCAGCAATGGATTGAAACAGGGCATGATACACAGCAGTTTGATGAAGAGATTTATCCTTTATTAAAAGAGGATTGTAATAATTGTCATAGCCGTAGTTCTACGATGTCAGATGGTATTCCCTCTATTCCATTTTCTAACTATGATGATGTGATGATTTATTCAAAAACAGGGGCATATTGGTCTGATTTATCTGTACGCGCCACTGTGCATTTAAGTGGTTTTTTCCTGATTTTGATTTTTCTAATTATGGCATTTTTTGCCCTACCCACTAAGAGAAAGAAAAAACATTTATCTTTTGCCTTAACACATAAATTATATATTGTATGGATTATTTTATTATTAGTTCATGCGCCCAGTTTTTGGCAATGGATACTGATCCCATTAGCATTATATGCTATTGAAAAAATTGCCTATTACAAAAAAAGCTACCGTATTAAATCAGGAGAAGTACAGCATTTTGATACAAATGTTTTACAGTTAACGCTTCCACGCCCAAAACATTTTCAATTTCTTGCAGGTGAATCTTTATATTTACGCATTCCACAAATTTGTACACGTGAATGGCATCCATTCACAATTAGTAGTTCTCCCCATGATCCCAATACCATGACCTGTCATATTAAAAAATGTGGCGATTGGACTGAGCAACTTTTTTATTTAACTGCAACAGAGCTATCCCAAAAAAATAGCCTTGATCACATTGAGTTTTATGGGCCTTGTGCTACACCAAGTATGAGATTAATTGAAAAAGAAAACCTGATTCTTGTTGCAGCAGGGATTGGAATCACCCCATTTATGTCATTTTTAAATCATGTCAAAACTCATTATGTAGAAAATCGGCATCATGAGCTAAAAGCACAAAAAATTAAGCTAATTTGGGTCAGCCGTGGTTTAGACAGTTTTTCACATTACTTGGAAACATTAAAGCAACTTAAAGCATTAGATAATGATAATAACATTAGTATTGAGCTGTATATGACGGGAATAAAAAATTCGTATCAACGTGCTTTAGTCGAGTTTTTTGCTGAATATTATTATCAGCAACAACAAATAAATATTTTTTCTAAATCAGTGATAAAAATACATGTGGATCGCCCACAATGGGAGTATGTATTACAGCAGGAAAATACTGCACAATCTGAATCATGGAGTGTATTTTATTGTGGGCCTAAAGCCATATCAAAACAATTAAAACAGATTACGCAAAGAATGAAATTATGTTTTAGTTATGAGCGATTTTAATGCTTTTTTTCTCCCTTATAACCTTGTTGATCAGCTAATGACCGTATAGCGATTAAGCTTGCAAGGTTTTTTTGTTTCCCTCATTTCTATATTGTAAAGATAAAGGTGTGAGGGAAATTTTTTGATTAAGGTTGAGTTAAAATATCTAATTTAGAGCCCACTTTTACGGCATAAATATCGACAACTTTTGCATGTGCACCTGTTAAGTGATGAATTGAGACTATTTTATACAAATCATTAACTTTATCATCATCAAATAACTCTATATATCATTATTATTTAATGATTAATTTACCTATAATTTATATTCTCATTGGTGAAATTATTACATATTATTGAGTTTTTAAAATAAAAAAAGGCTTTTTAAGGAAAAGGTTTAAATTATGTATTTCAATCTTAATTACAGCAATGATTAAAACTATGGATAATATAGCAAGCACATTCGCTTGGTGTGCGGCAAATAGTAAACTTTGCTTTTTGTTGTTCCATTTCATTCCCCTCTGCTTCCTATATATTTCGTAAATACTTCCTTGTTCCAGATATGCTTTATTGGAATATCTTCTTGGGTGCTCTGTATCCTCTTTCTTAAACAACCGCCATACTTAATTCTCTTGTAGATTGATACGAATAAAAGAAATCCAATATTTTTAGAGTGTTTTTTACAAATATAGCGGTTTCATATTTTATTTTTACACTATAAACTACTTATAAAAGAGCTCTAATAATAGCCTCTCTTTGTATTTTAGACCGACATTGATTACTCTCTATTTTTTACTTTATACCTCCATATATCACAATAATGAAAGGATGGTACAACCATGAGCTATACATCTTATCCCCCCACGGTGTTAGTCCTTGCAGGCAATGATCCAACAGGGGGGGCAGGCTTATGTGCTGATACACAAACATTGACTGCTTTTTCCTGTCATACTGCACCTGTGATCACCTGTGTAACAGTGCAAAATACTGAAAATGTCCAACAGCTTTATCCGCTCTCTGCTGAACAAGTCTATCAACAAGCCAAAACAGTGTTAGAAGATATGCCTATTGCGGCGATTAAAATTGGTTTATTGGGCAGTGCAGATATTATTCATGCAGTGATTCAGCTACTAGAAGAATACCCCAGTATTCCCGTTGTCCTTGATCCCATTCTTGCCGCAGGGGGAGGAAAAGAGATGGCAAATGATGAAATTCAGCATCTAATCCTTAAAAAACTCTTACCGCATGTTTTTATTACTACCCCTAATAGTGAAGAAGCCCATCGTTTAACTTTGCCTGATTACACACAGGATGAAGTGGCACATGTGATGTTAGAAACAGGCTGTGATTATGTCTGTATTACAGGCTCTCATGATAAAGATAGCTCTATTATTAATCGTTTATATCATGCAGAGCATGAAACGCAAGCATGGACATGGTCACGTTTACAAGATGAATACCATGGTTCAGGCTGTACCTTTGCTGCAGGAGTGGCGGGTGTACTAGCTCAAGGGCATTCAGTTGAACATGCGGTATACCATGCGCAAGCTTTCACATGGCAAAGCTTATATCGAGGTAGTCAAGTCGGAGCAGGGCAGTCTTTGCCTAACCGTATTACTCACCCTTATGAACACTATGCTAATTTAGCTATTTAATTTTTAAAATTTAACAGGGGTTTTATGCCGATTTCTTCCTCGTTATCAGGGCTATATGCGATTACCGACAGTGAACTGATTCCTGAAATACGTTTTATCTCAACGGTGGAGTCTGCCCTTTTAGGGGGAGCACGCGTGATACAATACCGTGATAAATCTAGCGATACAAAAAAACGCTTACAACAAGCGCAGCTACTACAACACCTATGTCAACAATATGATGTACCCCTTATTATTAATGATGATTGGGAACTTGCTGCACAGGTCAAGGCAGCAGGGGTGCACTTAGGTGAAAATGATGGGGATATTTATCAGGCACGCCAACAACTAGGACAGCAGGCATGGATAGGGGCTTCCTGTTATAACGATTTAGTTTTAGCAAATAAAGCTTTAGCAGCAGGAGCAAACTATATTGCTTTTGGGCGGTTTTTTAATTCAAACACTAAACCCAATGCCCGTATTGCAGAGACAGCACTATTAAGCCAAGCACGTCAAAAATTTAATTGCCCAATTGTTGCTATTGGAGGCATTACCCCCGAAAATGGTGCAACACTGCTAGAAGCAGGGGCAGATTGTTTAGCTGCCATTCACGGTGTTTTTGCCCATGATGAGGTAAAAGCTGCCGCAGAACAGTACACACATTTATTTAATGAGAAAAAATAGGGAAAGTTATGAGCAATGCGGAATTGTTTACTGCTGCTAAAGAGCACCTTGTCGGGGGAGTAAATTCACCTGTACGTGCTTTCACAGGTGTAGGCGGCGATCCTATCTTTATTGATCACGCTAAAGAGGCGTATTTATACGATACAGAAGGTAAACAATACATTGATTATGTCGGTTCATGGGGACCGATGATTGTGGGACATGCCCACCCAGAAGTATTAGAGACGGTACAAGAAACCGCTGTAAAAGGCTTAAGTTTTGGGGCTCCTTCTCCCTTAGAAACGCAGATGGCAGATAAACTGTGTGAGCTTGTACCTTCTATTGATATGGTACGTATGGTCAGCTCAGGAACAGAAGCAACAATGAGTGCTATTCGTCTTGCACGAGGGTATACAGGGCGCGATAAAATTGTAAAATTTGTCGGCTGTTATCATGGACACGGTGATTCATTATTAGTTAAAGCAGGTTCTGGCATTTTAACCTTAGGCTTACCCAATAGCCCTGGGGTACCTGCTTCTTTAGCTGAACATACACTTACTGTTGAATACAATAATATTGAAGAAGTGAAAGCGGTTTTTGCTGAATATGGGCAAGAAATTGCGTGTATTATTGTTGAACCTGTTGCGGGGAATATGAATTGTATTTTACCTGTAGAAGGCTTTTTACAAGGTTTACGTGATGTCTGTGATGAATATGGCAGTGTATTAATTTTTGATGAAGTCATGACAGGTTTTCGTGTTGCTTTAGGTGGCGCACAAAGTTACTTTGGTATTACCCCTGATTTATCTACTTTTGGTAAAGTGGTTGGTGGCGGAATGCCTGTAGGAGCCATTGGTGGAAAAATAGAGATCATGTCTCACTTTGCCCCTTTAGGCGCGGTATATCAAGCAGGGACTTTATCAGGAAACCCTGTTGCGATGGCAGCAGGTTTAAAAACATTAGAATTAATTTCTGATCCAAGCTTTTTTGTTGAGCTCAGTGTCAAAACAGAAAATTTTGTTAATGATATGCTAGAACGTGCCCAAGCTGCAGGTATTGCTATGACAGGCGTTGCTGTAGGAGGAATGTTTGGTTTCTTCTTTACTGAGCAAAAGCAAGTACGTAACTTTGCTGAAGTAGGACAATGTGATACTGATCGCTTTAATCGTTTTTTCCACGGTATGCTAGAGCAGGGAGTTTACTTTGCTCCTTCCGCTTTTGAAGCTGGGTTTATGTCCGCAGCGCATACAGAAGAAGATGTTCAAGCTACATTAGATGCGGCTGAAGCAGTATTTAAAATACTATAAAGCTGATATTTAAGATATATAGCCCGTTAGGTTTATTATTAACCTAACGGGTTCCTGTTTCTATATATTCCTTTCTTTAATGACTTTTTTATAAAGCAACGCCCTCGTATCAGCAGTTAATTTAATTTTAGAATACTGATAGTTTATGTGTTTTGATAAGAAGGTTATCAAAAATAAGCTCTGTTTTAGTTGTTGCAGTGAGCTCAAAAACAATTTTTTCCACACTTTGATAATGGGGCAGTATTTTCATGTGTGGCCATGCACGCCGATCAATAGAGTTCAAACGCAAATGATGCTGCTGTTGCTGCTGCAACGCTTGCCGTACATCATAACGCCCATATACTTCGCCTCCTTTACCAATAAATAAAACCTGTGCTTGATAAGCATGTTGATCACCCAATACCTCTACATCAAAATCCCAATAGAAATCAGAAGGTAATCCATCAATATCCAAGCTATAGCGTGTCGTTTTACCTGCTTCAGCATGAAGTTGAATGGGAGGGTGGTTTGCCATGATTTCACTGAGTGATTTGACTAAGCTGCGTTTAGATAAATAAAATTTCCACGAATCATCAACCCAAGGATAGGGCCAACTGACTAAAAAGTAATCTGCATTTTTTTGCCATTGTGCTATCTCTACTGACCAAATAGGTAGATATTCTCTATTTACCCAATATTTACGTGTTTCAAAAAAATAAAAGCTTCCTATGAGCAGAGATACACATAAGGTGACACTGATGATCATACTGTAGTAATTAAAGGGGCGTTGCCACTGAATACTATAAAATAGAATCAAGGTAAATAAAAACCCTGGAATCACTGCATAACGTGCCCCCGGTGCACCTCCCATTGAACCAATAGCCGTGAGTAAAGAGACAGATAAAAAACTAATCACTAATAGTATTAAATAAGGAGATGTTCTATTTTTTATGACTTTATAAAAAAATAACCCAACAATAATAATGACTCCAAGACTCATTATTAATAAGGTAAAACGGGAAAAATAACCTGCTTGTAATATATCTGGGGTATTCAATTTTAACCTGACCCAAAACCCTAAAAGTGGGGTCATAATATGATGGTTAAAAATATATAAAGGGGCTTTAATAATATCAAAATAAACCAGCTTTTCATCACCAACAATACCTTGTTGATGAATACTAAAAAATAAAGCTGTTTGAATAAAGCTTGTGCTACAAACTATCCAAAAATGCCGCCATGCCTCTATACTTTTTTCATAATAAGCTTTGACTAAGAAAGCTAATGAAAGAAAAGTAGTATAAATACCAGATAAACCACAGAAAATTAATAGTAATCGATATCCCCATTTTTTCTTAATTTGTGTCTCACATGTATGAAGGTTTTCAAATAAAATACATACTGAAATAAGCCCACAATGCACTTGTAAATTAATAGTATTCAGTAAAACTTCTGGTTCTGCTGCAGTTGGAATTAAAAGCAACAATAAACAAGTACTAATACGCTGAAAGGGATTTTTCCATAAATGAGAGTAACCGTAAAGAATTACTAAATAAGGAATAAGTAAAATAGCGAATGAAAAATAAGTGGTAATATAGGGGGTGTAATATAGTGGAAATACATTGACAGCGATAACAAGAGGAAAGTTTACTGCTAGACTGATGTACTCTGCTACATGATGTGGGATAAATAGAAGTCCCTCCAACCATGTACTTTCATAGATACCTTTAAAATAAAGCGTTGCTTCTTCAGCCCAAAATCGGGGAGATAATAATATTTCTCGTGCACGTATAAAAATAAATCCTAATAAAAATAGGAAAAATAGCTTCCTATAATATTTTTCAAAATATAGAAGATTCATGATGTTAGTTCACTTCAGTTAAATTTAAAAATTATGTTATTTTAATGTAATTAAATATTAACTGTCGATATAAACATTTTTTATTTGATTATTTTTATCATATGGTTAACTATATTTTTTATATTTATGGTAGACAATACGGTGCTCTAGACTTGTCTGTTCTAATGAATACGGTAAGATAAACAACTTATGCATACTGATATATGTAGTAATACATCATTATTGTGTGCGCATTCACGAATCATAAATAATAGAAGGAGGCTTGTATGCGTACATTTGGCATACTTTCCACAACTGCGCTCTTATTAGCATCCACTTGGGTGATGGCTGAAAAAAACCCTGAACCTGCTAAAGCCGCAGCAGTTGCAGCAGCACCACAACGTGTTGTTGAACATATTGAGATTGCAGCCTCTGCAATCAGTGTATGGGAAAAAATTGGTGATTTTAATAGCTTACCAGCTTGGCACCCTGCGATTGAGAAAAGTGAAATCAAGGAAGTCAAAGATGCTGATGGTTGCAATACCTTACCGGGGACACAACGTACACTGACTTTAAAAGGGGGGGAAGTGCAGTTACTTGAGTACTTGCAATACCATGATGATAAGAAAATGACCTACACCTATAAGATTACGGATGTTGATCCAAAAATCTTACCCATTACAAACTATGTTGCGATGTTAACCGTAACAGAAAAAGATGCTAAACATGCAACAGTACAATGGGAATCACAGTTTTTCACTGCGAAAGGTTACACAAACGAGCAATCAACCGATGCGATTAAAGGGGTATATGTTTCAGGTTTAGAGAACCTGAAAAAAGTGGTGGAAGCCGAAGCGAAAGAAAAAGCAGTTGATAACATAAAATCTCAAGCGGTTGATTTAGTTAAAGAGAAAGTCAGTAACTTAACAGATGAGCAAAAAGAAAAAGCCATTGAAACCATTACAGATAAGGCTGTGGATTTATTAAAAAATTAATGAAACCATACAATCATGTTGTATGATTTTCAGTTCTGATCTGATTCAAAAGGAGGTATTGAGTAATACCTCCTTTTTTATTGCCTAATAAATATTACACTCTTTTTTCTACAGGGGCATGTAAAGATTCTAGCAAGGTAATGATAATACGTCGCTCTGCACTGCTTGCGGCTTGATGTAAATGAGAGAGTAATAATTCACTGCTTTCTTGTTGAGCAAAGTTGCGTAATGCCTGCCCAATTTCTGCGGCTTGATGTCCTGCACCTAAAAATGCAGTATCAATTAATTTACTAACCATAGTATGCTGTTTTAAGCGAGCAAACACCTGTACAGCTGCAGTACGTACTCCTGCTTCAGTGTCTTCTAAATAAATCGTTAATTGTTGCATAACAGCGTGTGAAAGTTGTTCATCTAAATTTGACTCTAGTAATGCGTTGCATAATGCATGAATCAGTACAATACGGTTATTTTCATTCTCATCCTCTGTATGTTGCAATAAAGTGCTCACCACTTCAGGTGTTGGCACAGTACTTAATACACGCAATGTTGCAAGACGTAACTGCCACGATTCATGTGTCAGCTGGGTACAAAGCTCAGGAATATGAGCTATTAATTTGGTTTGTTGTGGATAACGTAAGGCTAAGTCAGCTAAAGCATTAGTGACATCAATAAGCAATTGTGTATCATGATGTTCCAACTGTGCAATCAGCGCATCCATCACAGAATCATCTGCATGATGCCCAAGAATACGGGCACTTAAATAGCGAACATCTTCTGCTGTTGTAGTTTTTTTGCGAACAAATAAACGCTCTCCCAATTGTATACTCTCTTCAGCAAGTTGCTTAAAATTGCTTTCTTCTTCATTAAGCTCTTCAGGGGCTGGCGGGTTATTTTTAGCTTCTTCTAATGCTGCTGCAACACGTAAATTATCTTGTTCAATGGCTTCTAAAGTGGAAAGAGGCGCGGCAAGCTCTGCTTGTGTATGCTCTTCCTCTGTGGCATTTTCTTTTTGCTCTGTCACATCTGTGGTAACTGGAGGTGTTTCCTCTTCCACTTCTGTTTCAATTTGTTCAATAACTCTTTCCCCTGCTAAAACAGCTAAGACAAGTGAAAGGGGGGTTAATATTTCTTGTGTTGTTGTGTGATTCTCTTCTGCCTGCTCAACTTCTATATTTTCATCATTCTCATATTCATATACGGCATTTTTTTCTAAAAACATTAAGCTAGATAAAGCAGTTAAACGTAAAGCTTGTACTTCATCTGCAATAGTTTTATTTAAGTCATTTAATAATGCCTTATTATAAAAAGAGAGTTTTCCAATCGCTTGAGCCGCTTCATTACGTAAGCTATCTGTATAACGTGCTTCCACCATAATCGCACCTAATAATGCGGCAGCAGGGCGATCGTCATGTTGTGATAATAGACGAGCAGCCGCTAACACCACCCCTACGTGTGGAACATCTAAACAGGCACGGATGATAGCAATAAGCGTGTCAGGTAGAGGTGTGATACCTTGAAGGCAGTTAAGCGCAGCAATACGTACTGTGGCATTATTATCAGCTAATAAAGGCGTAAGTGCTCGTAAAAACTGGGGGACATCTTCTTCTATTGTTTGCACCCCTTGGCAAGCTTCAAGTACAGCTTGACGAACTTCTGCACTGGGGTCTTTTAATAAGCGTAAAATGATATCAATATATTTACTCACCTGCTGTTTACCTAATGCTTGTATAGCCGCTATTTTGACATCTGCAGAAGGATCGGTGAGTGCGTGAGCAATGGCTTTGCGCAATAAGGGAGAATCTTGATAGCCAAGTACAGCAGCTGTACGTCGACGTAATCGTTCATTATCAGATTGTAAGCATTCTAAAATAACCTGATGTCCTGCTTCTTTTAGCTGAGCAAGTGCTTTTAAAATTTGCGGCTCAATATCTTGCCCATCCTCATCAGATAATAAAGCTTTTAATAGCGGGGCAGCTTCAACAATTTGTTGTTGACCTAAAGCTTCAACTGCTTTTAATTGAATATCCCACCACCCATGCCACTCCCCGCTTTCATCCCATGTTACGGTTTCAGGACAACTTTTAGCAAGGGCTAATAAATGTGGGCTTGTTTCAATGCTAGGTAGACGGGCTAAAGCTTCAACCACGGCTATTTTTATATCACTATCAGGATCATTTTCTAATAAATATAAGAATTTAGGAATGCTTTCTCTATTACCTAGCACACTTAATGCATAAATTGCATCAATAGCCACATCAATATCTTCATCTTCTAAACAAATAGACAATGCTGGGGTAATGCTTGCATCCCCCAAGCGTGCTAAGGTTTGCAGTACGGTACAACGATCCAGCGCATCACCTGTAGCGAGCAAATGGCTTAATTCATGAGCAACCTGTGATGTGTCTATCATGCTTCCTGTCCTTCATACATTAGTGGTGAACTATTATTATTAGTATAAAAATACAAATTTGTTTTTGATTTAAATTTATTTATGCTGTTATTTTGTTTATTTTTCTACTAACACTATGTAATGGTAGAAAAATATAAATTTTATTCTATTGATAAAATAATGGGAGAAAATACATGGATGAATATATTAATTCAAACAGTCGCGATTTTATCAATCAAGGCTTGTTAAATTTATGTTTTTCACATAATAGCTTGAGCTCAGTACAACAGGCAAATAAACCACATGTACTGGCTGTTTTTATTGCAAATTATTTGCATAATAACCTTTTATGTTACACACCTATTTGTAATACCTCTGCACCCATTCAAATTAATACTCAACAAGCGATTCACTATATTGTGAATGAACTGCTTGAAAATGCGATAAAATTTCAAGAGTTTGATACCCTTTACCCCATAGAGATTACCCTTTATCACTACCAAGATAAACTTATTTTTAAAGTGAAAAATATGACCACTGCTGACAATATGGAGAAGTTTCATTATTTTATGCATAAAGTTCATACTAGCTCTGATTTATATGATCTTTATATTGAGTCAATGGAATATCAAGCACATGATGTTGCCCCACGTTATGGATTAGGCTTACTCAGTATTATGTGTGACTATGCAGCTGAAATTGAGTGGGTATTTGATTCCATGCACCCTGTATCAAGTCATACTTTAGTCACGACAATAGTCAGTGTTAAAATATAAAAGGAGATTTCGCATGGAAATTAAGAATGAAGATTATAATGTCGTTTTTGATCAAAAAACCACCACTATTTTTATAAGTGGTATGTTATTATTACCGACAACACAAGCCTATCAACCTATTTCAATATTAATGCACAAAGTATTGGAAAAAGGAGTAAAGTACTTAACATTAGATCTAAGCCAGCTTGAATTTTTAAATAGTGCAGGCATTACCATGTTAACCCGTTTTGTTATTTTTATACGGGATAATTGTACAGTAGAGCTCACCTTGCATATTAATAATCAGCTGCCATGGCAAATAAGATTAAGTGTTAATTTACAACGCCTGATGCCTTTTTTAAAAAAGAATACAGGTTGATTTTTTATGATACCTATTTCAGTTATGCAAAAAACGACCATTTCACAGGTTCAACTGCTTTTAGAGCTTGAAAGTTTGCATCAGCAAATAAGCCAATTGCATAAAGAAAACCATGATTTAAATATTTTATTAGAAAATGTAACCCAACACGGTGACACGCTTTTTGATGTGCTAAATACTTCAATAGCGCAAGTTGAAGATGAAAAATTAGCATTGGAAATTTCCCTCGATACTGTCACGGAACATGCTGATTTTATTGAAAATGATTTGTTGCACCAAATTGAATATTTTATAAATAAATTAAATCATATACGCCAAGAAAAATCAGACCTAGAAGTATCTTTACAGACCGTTAGTGATCATGCAGATGTCTTTAATCAAGGCTTAGTGATTGCACATAAAAAGCTAGAATATCAAGTGCAAAAGCGTACTCAAGAATTAGCTGAAAAAAATACTTTATTAAAGAAAGAAATTAATCAAAGGAAAAAAGCACAAGAAGCCCTCTATTTATCTGCTAGTGTATTTGAAGCCAGTAATGAAGGTATTTTTATTACTAATGCAAAAGGGATTATTGTTAGTATAAATCAAGCTTATACAAATTTAACGGGCTATACAAATAAAGACAGTGTTGGTCAAAATCCAAGTATATTAAAATCAGGACGACACTCTGAAAATTTTTATCATGATATGTGGAAAGCAATTAAAATGGTAGGGTTTTGGAGTGGAGAAGTATGGAATCGGCGCAAAAATGAAGATGTTTTTCCTTGTTGGTTAAGTATTAGTGCAGTCAAAAATGATATAGGAAAAACAACGCATTATATAAGTATACTAAGTGATAATACTAGTCAACGCCGTTCTGAGGCTCGTTTACATCATCTTGCACACTATGATGCCTTGACTAACCTCCCTAACCGTTCTGCTTTTTTAACCCACCTAGAAAACAGCATAAATTACTCAAAATTACACCAGCAATCAATCGCTTTATTATTTATTGATCTTGACCATTTTAAAAATGTTAATGATAGTTTTGGTCACCCTATTGGGGATGAACTACTATGCCAAGTGGGGCAGCGTTTAAAACAGTGTACTGATAATCATTTTATGGCACGCTTAGGAGGGGATGAGTTTGCAATTATTATCTCTCACTTACCTATAGAACAAGAGTCATTAAAAATTATTGCGGAGATTGTAAAAAATATTTTACAAAATTTTCATTCTTCTTTTATATTAGGTGAGCACGAGGTCTTTATTAGTGCCAGTATGGGGGTCAGTGTCTACCCTCAGGATGCAGATAATGTATCTGAGTTACTTAGGAACGCAGATACTGCTGCCTATAATGTCAAAGAGGCAGGACGTAATAACTACCAGTTTTATACTGAAGCAATGAATATTGCAATGTGTAAAAGTGTCACCTTACAAAATAGTTTGCGACGTGCATTAGAACGTAATGAATTGCGTGTACTTTATCAACCTCAGCTTGATACAAAAACAGGGCAATTAATTGGTGTTGAAGCCTTAATACGTTGGCAACACCCAACACTAGGTTTAGTCTCTCCTGCGGAATTTATTCCTATTGCTGAAGATAGTGGGCTGATTATACCTATTGGAGAATGGGTATTAAAAACAGCTTGTGAACAAAATAAAGCATGGCAAGAAGCAGGTTTCCCCCCTATTAGAATGGCGGTTAACCTATCTGCACGTCAATTTTATGACAATACATTAGTAGATAAAATTCAAAATATTCTCAGCTCTACAGAATTAGCACCTCATTGGTTAGAGCTGGAAATTACTGAAAGTTTAGCCATGACCTCTGCGGACAAAACACTAGAAATTTTAAACACATTTAAAAAAGCGGGTATTCACCTTGCTATTGATGATTTTGGTACAGGGTACTCCTCATTAAGTTATCTAAAACGTTTTACTATTGATACTTTAAAAATAGATGCTTCTTTTATTAACGATTTAAGTAGTAAAAATGGGGCAGCGATTGTATCCGCTATCATTAGTATGGCGCATACTTTGCAGCTGACACTGGTTGCAGAAGGTGTAGAAGAGTTAGAGCAGCTTAACTATTTACGAGAACACGATTGTGATTTTGTACAAGGTTACTATTTTTACCGCCCATTAGCAGCAAAAGATATGTTACATGTTTTACGTGAAAAATCAGGCCACTAATAGATAAACCAAGCTCCATAAATCAGTATTATCAGTCTAAATATATAATAGTGTAATATATTTTTAACTTATTAAAATCAATAAATTAAATGAAATAATCAGCAGCTAATGATAAAATTGTACATGTATTATCCTCTTTTTTGTACTATTCATTAAATATAATAAACAGCAAAATAACGATACTTGCTCACATCATAACATTATCAAAATTAAAAAAGTGTCACTTTTTACAGGCACACTCATATTAAAATCCTCATCCATATTGTCATAACACAGTACAAAGATGAGATACAATCACATTTAGCCAGAGTTTGACTACCACTATTTATGTATGTTGCTAATTATACCGATCATCAACTTTTTGACCCTGAGCAGTTTGAGCATCGCCTCACAGAAAATAGCAGTAGCCCATTAGCTGTTTTCCGTGAAGCCTTAAAACAAGCTGATGAGATATTACAACAACGTTTCCAAGCCAATATGAATGCCAGTGAGTTAGTGCGGCAACGTGCATGGCTTATTGATTGTTTGCTCATTCGAGCATGGCAAAATTATACATGGGACAATGAAACAATTTCATTGATTGCCGTAGGTGGGTATGGGCGCGGTGAACTTCACCCTTTTTCTGATGTAGATTTACTCATTCTCCTAAACGATGATATCAGTGAGCAGAATAAAGAAAATATTGAATTATTTTTAATGTTTTTATGGGATATTCATCTTGAAGTTGGGCATAGTGTTCGCACATTACAAGATTGTGATCAGCAAGCAGCACAAGATATCAGTATTGCCACCAACCTGATTGAAGCACGTTTATTAACAGGAAACCAAGCTCTTTTTGAACAGATGCAACAACGGGTTACCGCAGATAAAATTTGGTCAAGCCAAGCTTTTTTTGAGGCTAAACGTGAAGAGCAGCTAGAACGCTACCATAAATATGATGATACCTCGTATAAACTAGAGCCTAATATTAAAGAAGGGCCGGGGGCACTGCGTGATATTCACATGGTTGGCTGGGTTGCAAAACGCCATTTTAATGCCACTACCTTACATGATTTAGTGTTACATAACTTCTTAACAGAAGAAGAATATGAATCATTAATGGAAGGGCAAGAGTTTTTATGGCAAGTCCGTTGTGTTTTGCATTATTTAGCTGGACGACGGGAAGATCGTTTATTATTTGATTATCAACGCGCCCTTGCCACCACTTTTGATTATCATGATAACGAGGCACGTTTAGGTGTCGAAAGTTTTATGAAAAAGTACTACCGTACTATCATGCAACTTGATACTTTAAATGATATGTTATTACAGCTTTTTGAAGAAGTTATTTTACTGGCTGATGAAAGTAATAGTGCTCCCATTAAGCTCAATAAACGCTTCCAAGTTCGCAATAAATTTATCGAAGCTACCCACGATAAAGTCTTTTTTCACTATCCTTTTGCCTTATTAGAAATTTTTCTATTAATGATGCAAAGCCCACAAATCAAAGGGATACGTGCCAGTACGATTCGTTTAATTCATCAATACCTACATTTAATTGATGAGGCATTTCATCGTGATTTACGTTCACGTAGTTTATTTGTCGAAATTGTTCGCCAACCTGAAGGCTTAACCCGTGCCTTACGTCGTATGAACCGCTATGGTGTATTAGGTGCCTATATTCCTGCCTTTGGAAAAATTTTAGGGCAAATGCAATATGATTTATTTCATGTCTACACAGTTGATGAACATACCTTATTTGTGGTGCGTAACTTACGCCGCTTAAGCGTGCCCCGTTTCTCCCATGAACTGCCTCACTGTTCCAAAGTGATGCGAGAAATCCCCAAACCTGAATTATTATATTTATCAGGTTTATTTCATGATATTGCAAAAGGGCGAAAAGGCGATCACTCTGAACTAGGAGAAGTTGATGCCCTGAATTTTTGCCAAGCACATGGCTTTAGTGATTATGATTCCCGCTTGGTTGCTTGGTTGGTGCGTAACCACCTCATGATGTCCACCACAGCACAACGTTATGATATTTCTGATCCTGAAGTCATTGTTACCTTTGCAAAAAAATTAGGTGATGTGGCACATTTAAATTACTTATACTTGCTGACTGTAGCAGATATTCGGGGTACAAGCCCTACTTTATGGAATGGCTGGAAAGATTCTTTATTAAGTAATTTATACCGCTCCACTAAACAATTACTAGAGGAAGGGGTTGAACACTCCCCACGTCGAGATGACTTAATTAATACCATTAAGCAAGAAGTGTATAGTTTACTCTCTAATGTTGATGTGGCTGCTATTGAGCATTTATGGTCTGATTTAGGAGAGGATTATTTCTTACGCTCCCATATTAAAGATATTGCTCATGAAACACGCGCTATTATTGAACACGGTGAGGCAGAAGAGCCTTTAGTGATTGAGCGGAAAGCCACACAAAGCAGTACAGAGCTGGTGATTTATAGTGTAGACAGGGATTACTTATTTGCAGAGATTACCTATTTTCTTGAACAAAAAAGCCTAACCATTGTGGATGCTTTAATTGTTCCGAGTCAGCGTGGACATATTTTATGTAGTTTCACTATCTTAGAAGAAAATAACACTGACATCAGTTCACATGAACGAGTAGAAACAATTTTACAAGAATTAACTAATACTTTAGCAGAAGGGCAAAATACCCCTTTTTATCCTATTAATCGCCGCTTACCGCGCCAATTAAAACATTTCCCTGTACCCACTTGCATTACCTTTGAGCAGGATATTATTAATGAATATACCCGTGTTGAAGTGGTGACTACCGATCGGGCAGGAGTCTTATCTCATATTGCCCAAGCATTTTTAACTTGTGGTGTATTGGTACAAAAGGCAAAAATTGCTACTTTTGGTACTCGTGTTGAAGATATTTTCTTTATCACTGATAAAGATGGACATGCCTTACAATCAGCTGATCAACAAGATCAATTACGTGAGCAACTTTATAGTTCTTTAGAAATGGATATTTCTATTGAATCAAAAGAAATTAATATCTAATAAGTCTTATTCAGTTGTTAGGTATCTTATATTTAATGTAAAAATGAATGGGGGGCACATCAGCTTGCCCCCTTATTCATAGCCTTACTTTACTAAATTTTCAGGAATTTTAATCCCTTTCCCCTCGTTACAACGCTCTGCGTTGTAATGCAGTCTTGGACGCTCCGCGTCCTCCCCTCTAAGTTAACACCGTGGTACTTTCAGCAAGATGACGCAGAGCGTCAGGGACGGGATTCCAGCGCGGAGCGCGTGGAACCAGATAATACTTAACTTAATGCAGTTATCATTTTTTTGGTTTGATAATGCTATAGTCAACTATTGTGGCATTCTCAACTATTCGTTGTCGTAAATCATGACGGAATTAAGGTCGGTGCCAAGACGTTGCGTGCAACGTCACTACAATATAGCAGAGAACTACACCAGTGAAATGATAGATCACAGAGCTTGCTTGGTTCTACTACGTAACTTCAGTGATCAAGATTAATCAGCGTGGGGCGCACATGATGCTGCCCCCCACAGTCATAGTCTTACTTCACTAAATTATCAGGAATGTTAATCCCTTTTTCTTTGTAAAAGCGAATCGCCCCTGCATGTAACGGCATAGGTAAGCCTGCAATGGCTTTTTCTAATGCCATCGCTTTTGTTGCTTTATGAATGTTTTGTAAGAAAGGGAGGTTTTCATAAATTGTTTTAGTAATTAAGTACACATCCTCTTCTGACACATCATCACGGACAGCTAAAATATTGGGTTGTGCAATAGTCTTGATCGCTTTCTCTTGAGAGGGGTAGGTATTGGCTGGGATCTCATAAGGTCGCCATAAGTCATAAGAGGCATTGATTTTTTTAAGCTGTTCATCTGTAAAATCTAATACCGTCATTTTTTTTCCCAATGCAGCAAAAGCACGTGAAATAGCACTTACAGGCGCACCTGCGGGAATATTCATCCCTTTGATTGTCCCATTTTGTAAGGCATCAGCACTAGGTCCATAACCTAAATACACCAAATCAAAGGTTTTATCTGTATCAATATTTAATGAGGATAAAATATGTCGTCCTGATCCTTCTGTGCCTGAATTACGTTTACCAATGGAAAATTTATCTCCATTGAATCCTTGTAAATCAGCAACGGTACCTGTATCAACCTTATCCGCACTGATAGCAAAATGCTCTACATTTTGCCATAGCATCGTCACAGAGCGTAAATGTGTTTGTGCACCTTCCGCTTTTACACGCCCTGCCCCATTCCATGCCCATGCCCCATATAAGCCCTGTAAAATAGCAAATTGTGCCTGATTTTCACGTAATAATTTTACATTTTCTCCTGATCCTGCTGAACTGATGGCAGATAAAGACACTTTCTTTTTAGGTTCAAGTTTAATTTTTGTTAAGGTTGCCAATGCCACCCCAACAGGGTAATAAGTCCCCCCTGTAGTGGCTGTGGCAAGAATATAAGATTTATTCTCCGCAGCTTGTACAGAAGGGAGTGTTAGACATGCAGCTAAACTTAGTGCGCTGATACAATGACGTAAAAAATAACGCTTTTTCATTAACATGAGGAAAATTCCTTTGGTATCCCTTTATTCTCTAAGTAATGAGAGTGCAGAAGAGGTTTATTGTATTGCTTTCCTTCTGCCCTGTAGAAACACTAGCACAGTTTGCTCAAAAATATCCAAAAATATCTATGTCATTCCCTTAAATCCATTAATCACGTCGTAAACGATCTGAGACAGCAATCGGAGTAGGGTAGGTCATGACAATATAATAAGAAGAGGCAATAAAGGTAATAATAGTCGCCGCTTGGATCAAGTAAGAAGCGGAATGACTAATAATCTGGGTGTTTAAAGCCATGACAGCGATAAGCAGAGAAAATTCACTGATTTGCCCAAGGCGTACACCAATTTCAAAGGAGATTTTAGGCTCTTCTCCCAATTTAACCAGTAAATAACGAAATACAAAAGGTTTGGCGGCAAGGGTGACCGTGGCAAGCACAACAGCAGGAAATAAAACTTGATATAAAATATCTAGATCTAAACTTGCACCAAGGGAAAAGAAAAACATGATGAGGAAAAAATCTCGTAGGGGTTTCAAACTTTCAGCAATAAAACGGGCAATGGGACTACTCGCCAATACCACCCCACCAACAAAAGCACCGACTTCATGGGAAAGCTGTAATAGTGTGGCAAGCTCTGCCATCCCCAAACACCAGCCAATTGTGACTAAAAATATATATTCTTGAATTTTATCAAAGCGACGAATCAATTTAACTAAAACATAACGTTCAAATACAGAAGCAAAACCAATGAGGAAAGGTAAACTTAATACCAGTAATAACACCTCATGCCATTCTTTATCTCCTCCCTGATGCACCCCTTCCAATACAAGCAGTAACAAAATAGCTAAAATATCTTGTAATAATAAGATACTAACAATAACGCCCCCTGCATGACGATGGTGTAATACCGTAGTGGGTAGAAGCTTTAAACCAATGATAGTACTGGAGAACATGGCAGCCGCCCCAATTAACAAGCTATCAATCAAATTAAAGCTAAACAATAAGGCACAACTCATCCCTAATAAGGCAAAAGCTAAGGAGCTAAGTAAGGTTAAAACCGTTGTCTTTCGCAACATATTCAACAAATCTTGTGGTTGCAGATTTAACCCCAGCAGAAATAATAAAAAGATAATCCCTATATCAGCAATGCTACTAATTAATGAGGTATCCGACACCATTGCAAAGCCTGAAGGACCTACGATTATTCCTAGTAGGATATAGGCAACGAGTAAAGCTTGCCTAGCATATAAAGCAATTGTGGCTAAAATTGCAGAGCCTGTAAAAATTACAAAGATATAAAAGATAATTGGATCTGTTTGCATCATACTCTCCATTCATTCCGTTCGCGTCCATGCACATTGAAAAAGAAGGTGTTTTCTATTTATATCAGATATTATGCTTTTAACCCAATAATAATATCCATTACATTGGTTCCAGTTGCGCCCACTTTTATGACATCACCACTTGCGTGTAAAAATTGCCCTGTATTGGCATGACGTAAGGCATCATAAGCATCAAAACCATGTTGTTGTGCACGAATACAGCTTTGATTATCAATGACTGCCCCTGCTACGTGATTATTTCCATCATCCCCATCAGTGCCTGCGGCTAAAAGATAAATAGTATCATCAGGACACAGTGCTTTTGCTGCGGAAGTACACAAGGTTTGACACCGCCCGCCTTGCCCAACTGATTCAGGTAAATTTACGGTTGTTTCACTTGACCAAATATAGACTCCTTTACTGGCATAACGTAAAAATTCTACACAGTATTTCCCTTGCTTAATTGCATCTCCTGTCAAAATATCATCAAAACAAGTCACGCTATAACCTGCCTGTTTAGCTGCTTGATAAGCAGCTTGACGTGCTGTATAGGCAGTGGTGAGTAAATAAGGTTTTATTTGCGCAAAGGCTGCCACAGGAGCAAGAGGTAATGCATATGTACAGTAGTTTTCTAACCAATCAGGCAGATTTTTAGGTAACTGTAGTGGCTCATGAGGAATCAATAAACCTGAACCAATGGCGCGTAAGTCATCCCCAGGGACATCAGAAATAATTAAATTAATCACTTCTCGCCCTTGTACATACTGGGATAAACGCCCTGCTTTAATTGCAGATAATTGTTTACGTACGGCATTCATAGCATGAATATCTAAACCTGAGCCTAATAGCCACTGATTTGTTTTCTGTAGTTCATGCAAGCTTAAATAAGGAGGTAATACTTCAACTAATGCAGAAGCTCCCCCTGAAGTCAGCACCAATAAAGGGATTTCAGAAGGGAGAGATTGAAGGTAATTAAGTAAAGCTTGCCCTGCGTGTAAGCTGTGTTGATCAGGAATAGGGTGTCCTGCTGCATAATAATTAATACGCGATTCATCAGCAAAAAAATCCTGTGATAAACCTGCTTTACCAATCACACATGCAGAATGTAGCTGATCACCCACTACATCTATCACTCCCTGTGTCATCTCTATGGCAGCCTTTCCTACTGCAAGCACAGCACAGGTAGTATGAAGAGGGTGGGTATGTAAATATTGTTTAACTTGCTCACGCCCATTTACTGCTGCAAGGGCTGCCTGATAAAAATGCTGTAAGTGCTGACGATATTGATTCATAAATTTATCCCTCTTTGTATTCAAAGCCTCCCTATTGAATGATAGAGGATAAAATAAAAAAAAGGCATTAAATTATTCTCCAATTAAAAACAACGTATTTCTTATTGTAATAGTTACTTAAATTAATAAGATTAATACAGTACTGTGATATGATATATCAACATCATAATAGCAAGAATAAATAATAAACAACTCAATTGCTTGGCGTAAAAGGAGAGATTTATCGCATGGCTCAGCTTGATACATTTGCAACAGGACAAGAGGGATTAGTACGCTCAGGAAAATTTTGTGGCGGAGTGATAAGTGATTTAATGAGGCGGTTACCTTACTATAAAGATGATTTTAAAACAGGCTTACACCCTAAAGTTTTAGGTTCTACCTTATTTCTATTTTTTGCCTGTCTTGCTAATGCAATTGCTTTTGGCGCGCTCACAGGAGCGATGACAGGCAATGAAATTGGCACCATTGAAATGATTGTTGCCACAGCAATTGGGGGGACTGTTTTTGCCCTGTTTTCAGGACAACCCTTAACCTTACTGGGCGGTACAGGGCCGATTGTTATTTTTACCGCCTTGTTATATCAAGCCTGCCAGATGTTACAAATTCCTTTTTTAGCCACTTATGCATGGGTAGGAATTTGGTCTGGTTTCTTTATGATTATATTGGCGGTTACTGATGCCAGTGCTTTAATGCGTTTTTTTACACGTTTTATTGATGAAATTTTTGCAGGGCTTATCGCAGTTATTTTTATCGTTGAAGCAGGAAAAGAGATTATTTCTGTTTTTACAGAGAAATCTGTCTCTCATGAAAGTGCTTTATTGTCTTTAGTGTTAGCATTAGGGACATACTTTATTGCCCGTACCTTAAAAAACTTCAGTCGTACCCCCTATTTACGCTCTAAATTGCGTGAATTTGTCTCTGATTTTGGACCTGCCATTGCTATCGCTACCATGACTGCTTTTGCTATATTTTTATCTGATGTAGACCTAAAACACCCTGCTGTACCCTTAGAACTTTCCACCACCTCAGGACGTGCATGGCTTGTTGATATTTTTAATGTCCCAACTTGGGTATGCTTTGCAGCTGCTTTTCCTGCCTTACTTGCCACCATTTTATTATTTTTAGATCAAAATATTACTACACGCTTAGTGAATAATCCTGCTCATCGCTTAAGTAAAGGGCCGGGGTATCATTTAGATTTATTAATTGTTGGGGTTTTGATTTTACTGTTTTCTTTTTTTGCCTTACCGTGGATTGTTGCCGCCACCGTACACTCCTTAAACCATGTTAAAAGCTTGGCGACTATGAAAGTCTCTGATGAGAATGGGGCACCTAAAGAGGAAATTGATAGTGTAAGAGAAACCCGTGTTTCAGCTCTCAGTATTCATATATTGATCGGTTTTTCTATTTTCTTTTTACCCACCATTCATATGATTCCAATGTCCGTATTATTTGGTTTATTCTTATTTATGGGCTTTGCCTCTCTCAGTGGGAATGAATTTTTTGAACGTTTACGATTATGGATTACTGACCCTAGTTTATACCCCAAAACACATTTTTTACGTACTGTCCCCCACCATATAATCCATCGTTTTACCGCTGTACAATTACTCTGCCTTATTGCTTTGTGGCTATTAAAAACCAGTAAAGTTGGGATTTTGTTTCCCTTGTTGATTGCTGCGCTCGTCCCAATACGGTTACTATTAGAACGCTTCTTTTCTGCTGAGCATTTAGCTGTATTAGATGCAGAGGAAAAAGCAGAGTCTGAAGATATGTTAGATTAAAAATAAGGAACAGCAATGATCGGTTATGCTAAAGCGAATGAATTAGAATTTTGTTATGAAATGATAGGGGAAAAAGATAAACCCGTTGTATTATTAATCATGGGTTTAGGCTGCCAATTGATCCACTGGTCAGACAGCTTCTATCATGGCTTAGCAGAACAAGGTTTTCAAGTTATTCGCTTTGATAACCGTGATATGGGCTTATCCAGTAATTGTGATCATCTTGGTTTTGCAGATGTAAAAGCTTCAATGGAAAACACTGCCAAAGGTTTACCTATTGAGACAATATATACTGTTAATGATATGGCAAAAGATGCACATGAATTATTAAATGCACTAGGGATCGAAAAAGCACATATCATAGGGGCTTCCTTAGGTGGGATTGTGGCGCAAAAAATGGCGGTTAATTATCCTAAACAATTACTCTCTTTAACCTCCTTAATTTCTACTACAGGTAATCCTAAGTTACCTGCTGGAGATCCTAAGGCTCTTGCAACCTTAACAGCCAGCCCAGGGCGACATCCCAGCCAAGCAGAAGTGGAAGAGTTTAATATCACAATAGGAAAAGTAATACATAGTCAAGAGTTTGGAGATTCTGATGAGGTTGTACGTGCTCTTGCTGGTAGGGCGTATCAGCGAAATTACCACCCTGCGGGCGTGGCGCGACAGTTATTAGCAGGGGCTGCATCAGGAAATCGTGTGGCAGAGCTTGCACAAGTCACTGCCCCTACTTTAGTGGTACATGGAACAGAAGATCCTTTATTACCACCAGCTTGTGCAGAAGATACTGCAAAAGCTATCCCCAATGCACAGCTGCATTTAGTGGACGGTATGGGGCATGATTTACCAGAAGCTTTAACAGAAAAGTTATTGTCTGTGATTGTCCCACATTTACAGCAGCATAGTTAATTCCTTCTCATTCCCATCGCGTCCTTGCGTGGGAATGCTATCTTGGACGTGCTGCGTCCTCTTTCTTAAACAACCTCTATATTTAATTCCTGTAGGGGCACACCCTTGTGGTTGCCCCCTGATGGTAATTTTTGTGGTGATGGTTAACCCTTCGGTGGTTGTTCAAGGGTCACCACAAGGGGTTACCCCTACATTTTGATTTGATCCCTCTCGTTCTCATCGCGTCCTTGCGTGGGAATGCTTTCTTGGATGCGTTGTGTCCTCTTTCTTAAACAACCTCTATATTTAATTCTCCCGTAGGGTGTGGCGAAATCCGTGTAATATATTAATTTTGTTGTTGAAATCTTTGCGGATTTTGCCCACCACACCCCGATTTTCTTCATAGGAAAATTAAAAAAAGGGTAGCGTCCCAATTTTCCTTCCCAATTTTCCTTCCAGAAAAAAAATGTGCCATAAAACTTCAAGATTGTGAATGTATTGGCTTAAAAGTGGCAGAAACTGTTAATGGGCAAAGTATTGCTACTGAATTAGATGGAATATTTAACGTAGCAGGTGTGCCAAGTGCTATTCTAAAAGACTGCGATCGTACATTAAATAAAGGGGTAGAATTATGGAAAACTAAGCATCAATTTAGTACCCCAATTATTGAAGATATTAGCCATGTCATGGCAGCAGCTATTAAGAAACAGTTTGAAAATACAGAGTATTATAGAAAGTTTACACAGTTTATTAGCTATGGTGCAAAAAAGCTCAGGCAAACATCTTTATCCTTTTTAGCCCCACCAAAACTACGTACAAAAGGGCGTTTTCTCAGTATTGGGCGGTTGGGGCGTTGGAGTGAGAAAATGCTAGAAGTTCTACAGCAAACACAAAATATATATTACCAAAAACTTCAAGAAGCCCTCCCTGAGTTCCATTCAATTAAACCTTTCATTATACAGTTTGCTGAAATAGCTCATGTTGTTTCTAATACATTGAAAATACTTAAAAATAATGGATTAGATGAAACTAGCTTTAATCAATGTAGCCAACTATTAGAGCAACTACCTAAAAACTCTATTGTTAAACAACGCCAATTAATTTGGCTTAAACATCATATTACCTTAAAAAAACAAATAACAGACTCCCCTCTACCTGTCAGCAGTGACATTATTGAATCACTATTTGGGTGTTTTAAGCTACGACTTGAGCGTAATCCCCAAGCAGATATGAATCTTAGTGTGCTTCTTATTCCTGCACTTTGTGGCAAGCTTGATGAAACACAAATAACTCAAATACTTAGCTCAACTAAGCATATGGCTTTAAAGAAGTGGGAAGATGATAATATCCCTTATACAATGGCTAAAAAACGTCGAGAATTCTTTTATCAAGTTAAGCCAAAAACTGGGGGGATTTGTTATTGATATTTAGTCATTTTTCGACAGCCTAGTAGCGTCCCAATTTTTTCGGATTTCAATTTTTTCGGATTTGATATTTCCCCGTAGCGGCGTTGCACGCAACGCCTTACCACTGCACCTAATTTTGTCATGATTTATGACAGCGAATAGCTGAGAGTGCCATAAATATTTAATTGTGGAATGATTGAGATCACGAAGACGTTGCATGCAACGTCACTACGTTTAATAGAGGAATAATTAAAAATCCCGTATGATAACACTTAGCTTATTAATAGTTAGGAGTGTTAAGGATGCACAGCTTTAAAACCCCACCAAATATTTTAAAAAAAATAGAAAAATGTAGAGAGAAAAAAGCTAAGGTTTTAGATTTAAGTAATAGCGAAGATATTTTAGGGTCTATTAATCTAAATAAAATTAAACTACCTATTATTCCTCCTGAGGTATTTGAATTAACTCATATAGAAGAATTAAATCTACGTAATCATGCTATTCAAGTTCTCCCTGAAAAAATTAAACAATTTCCCAACCTGAAAAAAATAAATCTCTGTGATAATCCTTTACGAGAGGTTGCAGATATTCAAGGTTTGTTTTTACATTATGCGGATGTAAAAAAGTTAAATATTCCTTATGAAAATGTTAGGGGCTTAAAACTTACCTTATTCTCTCATCATCCCCCAGAAGATATTTTTAATTTTCCAAACTTAAGCCATATAGAAACCCGTAATCATCGCTTACAGCAGCCTTTAGAGTGGTTAAGCCAATTGACCCAGCTCACTAGCTTAGATTTGAGCAATAATGAGCTATCTAGTTTAAGTGGTTTGGAAAACTTATCTAATCTCTCCTCTTTAGATTTGAGGAATAATCAATTATCGAGCTTGGAGGGCTTAGGGCAGCTTAGCAATCTCTCCTATTTAGATTTGAGGAATAATCAATTGTCGAGCTTGGAGGGCTTAGAACAGCTTAGCAATCTCTCCTCTCTAGATTTGGGTTTTAATCAATTATCAAGCTTGGAGGGCTTAGGGCAGCTTAGCAACCTCTCTTCTTTAGATCTAGACAATAATCAATTATCTAATATTTTTAGAAGATTATCTAATTCTAATATAAAGAACTTAAGGCAACTTCATAACCTCTCTTTACTAAGGTTGGGGGGTAATCGACTATCTAATATAAAAAACTTAGGGCAGATTAGTAATCTCTCCTATTTATCTTTGAGGCAAAATCAATTATCGAGCTTGGATGACTTAGGGCAGCTTAGCAATCTCTCCTCTTTAAACGTAAGCTGGAATAAATTATCGAGCTTGAAGGGCTTAGGGCAGCTTAGCAATCTCTCCTCTTTAAACGTAAGCTGGAATAAATTATCGAGCTTGGAGGGCTTAGGGCAGCTTAGCAATCTCTCCTTTTTATACCTAAAAGGTAATAAATTATCGAGCTTGAAGGGCTTAGGGCAGCTTAGCAACCTCTCTTCTTTAGACTTAGAAGATAATCAATTATCAAGCTTGGAGGGCTTAGGGCAGCTTAGCAACCTCTCTTCTTTAAACTTAGAAGATAATCGATTATCAAGCTTGGAGGGCCTAGGGCAGCTTAGCAATCTCTCCTATTTAAACTTAAGCTGGAATAAATTATCGAGCTTGGAGGGCTTAGGAAAGCTTAGCAACCTTTCCTATTTAGACTTAGGTTGGAATCAATTATCGAACTTGGAGGGCTTAGGGCAACTTAGCAACCTCTCCTATTTAAACCTAACAAGAGCTCAATTATCGAGCTTGGAGGGCTTAGGGCAGTTTAGCAATCTCTCCTCTTTAGATTTGAGAGAGAATCAATTATCAAGCTTAGAGGGCTTAGGGCAGCTTAACAATCTCTCCTCTTTATATTTGAGAGAGAATCAATTATCGAGCTTGGAGGGCTTAGGGCAGCTTAGCAATCTCTCCTCTTTAGACCTAGAGGGTAATCAATTATCGAGCTTGGAGGGTTTAGGGCTGCTTAGCAATCTCTCCTCTTTAGATTTGAGAGAGAATCAATTATCGAGTTTGGAGGGCTTAGGGCAGCTTAGTAATCTCTCCTATTTAGATTTGAGAGAGAATCAATTATCGAGTTTGGAGGGCTTAGGGCAGCTTAGTAATCTCTCCTATTTAAATTTCAGGAAGAATAAACTCACTCATTTACCTAATGAACTATTTAATTTAGCAAAATTAGAACAACTTGATGTAGATAATAATCCAATTACCTTCCCACTTGTAGAACAATTAGAATTAAGAAGAGGGATAATTAATCTTTTTCGTACTCGTAATTATTTATACCAATTACAAGAAACTGAAACCTGTCAGCTTTATGAGGCAAAATTACTTATTTTAGGTGAAGGGGCAGCGGGAAAAACCACTTTAGCCAATAAAATATTAAACTCTAATTATCAACTCCCTGATAAAGGCATTGAGAGCACAGAAGGCATTGATGTGCATACATGGACATTTCCCATTCATGAAGAACAAAATTATCAGGTAAATATCTGGGATTTTGGTGGGCAAGAAATCTACCACGCCACCCATCAATTTTTCCTCAGTAAACGCTCTTTATATCTACTGGTAGCAGATAATCGTAAAGAAGATACTGATTTTCATTACTGGCTTAATATTGCTGAATTACTCGGTGAAAAAAGCCCGATTTTAATTATTAAAAATGAAAAAGATAATCGAGAATGGGATATTGGAGAACAGATTTTAAAAGGGCAATTTAATTGTATAGAAGGTATTTATACCACCAATTTGCACACCAAAAGTAAACAATTTTCTCACTTAATAGACGCTTTACCTCTTTATCTCAAACAACTGCCTCATATTGGTATGAAGTTACCAAAAACATGGCTCACTATTCGTAATTCCTTAAAAGAAGATCCCCGTAATTATATTGATCTAAAAGAATTTTTAGCCCTTTGTGAACAACACGGCTTTAAAACCAAAGGGGATAAATTACAACTCAGTGACACCCTGCATGATTTAGGTACGATTCTTCACTTCCGCTCCAACCCCCTACTAAATAAAACTTTATTTCTAAAACCCCACTGGGCAACCCAAGCGGTTTATCATGTGCTTGATAATAAAGCTGTTAAGAAAAATTTTGGACAGTTCACTAAACAAGATTTAGAAAAAATTTGGTATGAACCTGAATATGAAGAAATGCATGATGAACTTTTAGAGCTGATGCTAAGCTTCAAACTCTGTTATCCACTCACACACTGTGCAGAAACCTATATCGCCCCGCAACTCCTCAGTAAAGATAAAGCTGATTACCAATGGCAGCACGATAAAAGTGTCACAGTATTATATAAAAACTACAAATTTATGCCCAAAGGCTTAATCACACAACTGATTGTTGCCTTACACACCTACATTACTGATCAACAACGCTGTGTCTGGCGTAGTGGCATGGTTTTAGAAGATCACAACACCTATGCAGAAGTGATTGAAAATTATAATGCCCGTGAAATAAAAATTACTGTTGCAGGCGAGAATTGCCGTAATTTTATGACTATTATTATGCATGAACTAAAAACCATTCATGACAGCTATAATAATGAACTTGAATACGATGTACTAATTCCCTGCCAAAATTGCGGTGCACTAGAATTTAAATACATAGTATTACAACGATATGCGCAAAAATTTAAATCTATCGAATGTCGAGAATGTGAGCAAGAAAATGATGCACAATTATTAATCAATGGGATTCATAACCCCCATCTTTCAGATAATAAGCATCAAAGTAATGGTAAAACTGTCAATGTAATTTTTGAAGGAGATCAACATATGTCAGAAAGTAAAACTACACACTTTCATGGTTCTATTCATGGGACAGTCATGCCGGGGGATAACGCCACGCATGGAGATACCATCGTACACCACAACGAAACCCACAACACCCAAAACCAAGGCATTCAAGCTGATTTAAAATCCCTTTCAGAACTCTTATTAAAAATCGACTTAGGCGAACAACGCCCCAAAGTTGAAAAACTCCTCAAAACAGCAGAAACCGAACTCAAGGCAGACACACCAGATAAAGAAGAAATAGGCAGCAGCCTCGAACGCGCCATTAAAATAGCCAAAAAAACAGGACAACTCAGCGATGAGATTATTCCTATTGGGAAAAAAATAGGCGAATACCTCGCTGAGTACGGTGAAACAATTATAGACACATTAAGCCAAATTCCTGCCTAATGTAGGGGTAACCCTTGTGGTTACCCTTGAACAACCACCGAAAGGTCAACCATCACCACAAAAACAACCACCACAGGGCAATCACAAGGGATTGCCCCTACAGGGATGGGATAAAACCCCTCGTTCCCGCGTGTCCTTACGCGGGAATGCCCTCCTTGACGCGTTGCGTCACGAACCTGCCGATCTGCATTATTTTATAGAGCTTCTTTAAACAAGAGGATGCAACGCATCCAAGAAAACATTCCCACGCAAGGACGCGATGGGAACGAGCTTAATTTCTGCCTAATGTAGGGGTAACCCTTGTGGTTACCCTTGAACAACCACCAAAAGGTCAACCATCATCACAAAAACAACCACCACAGGGCAACCACAAGGGATTGCCCCTACAGAAATTTTATAAATATCAAAACCTTCTGATGAACGCATAACTTCAGCAATTATTTTAAAACACTCAACTGCCCTTGATTTAACTCTAAAATCCGATCCATACGTTGCGCCAACTTATAATCATGTGTCACCAACACCAAACTGGTACCAATTTCCTGATTTAATGCCAGCATATTTTCATACACTTGTTGGGCGGTACGTTGATCTAAATTTCCTGTCGGCTCATCTGCTAACACACAACGGGGTGCCGTTACTAAAGCCCGTGCAATCGCTGCCCGCTGACGCTCCCCCCCTGATAACTCCGCAGGTTTATGCTGTAAACGCTCCCCTAAACCAACCGACGTTAACATCGCCACCGCTTTCTCTCGTGCCTCTCCAACCTCTAAACCACGAATCAACAAAGGCATACACACATTTTCTAAAGCCGTGAACTCAGGTAATAAATGATGAAACTGATAAATAAAACCTAAATACTGATTTCGCAGTGTGCCACGTTGTTGCACACTTAAATCATGAATATTTTTACCTGCAATATGCACAGTACCTTTACTGGCTTGTTCTAAACCACCTAATAAATGCAATAAGGTACTTTTTCCCGATCCCGAACTGCCGACAATTGCCACCTGCTCACCTGCGGCAATACTAAGAGAAATATCTTGCAACACATCAACCGCTAAACCGCCTTCTTTAAAAGACTTCGATACCTGTTGGCATTCAATAATCATATCACTCATAACGTAATGCCTCAGCAGGTTGGGTACGGGATGCGCGCCACGCAGGATATAAAGTGGCAAAAAAACTAAAAAATAAGGATACAGCCGTGATCACGGTCACATCTGACCAGTGTAAATCAGAGGGGACATCACTGATATAATACACTTCAGCAGGTAAAAACTCGGTACTAAACAACTTCTCAATCGCGGGCACAATGGTTTCAACATTCAGAGCCAAACCCAGCCCCCCGCCGACACCTAACAAAGTACCAATTGTCCCAATCACCGCCCCTTGTACCATAAAAATTTGCATGATCATCCGTGGTGACGCACCCAAGGTCTGCAAAATAGCAATATCCGCTTGTTTATCAGTCACCATCATCACTAAAGTAGAAACAATATTAAACGCCGCCACCGCTACAATCAGAGTTAAAATAATAAACATCACCCGCTTTTCCATTTTAATCGCTTGGAAAAAATTCGCGTGGCGATAACTCCAATCATGACTGTGATAGCCAACAGGTAATTGTTTATTCAGCGCATAACTATAATTTTGTGCTGCAAACATATCTTTAATTTTAATATTCACCCCATGCACCGTATCTTCAGGCACGCGCAATAATTTTGCCGCATCAGAAATGTGCATCACCACTAAGGCACTATCAAACTCATGCATCCCAATTTGAAACACCCCTTTTACAGTCATACGTTTCATACGTGGCAGCACGCCCACAGGGGTCACGGCTACCTGTGGTACAACTACAGTAATTTTATCACCGACAGTTACCTGTAAACTTTGGGCTAACTCTTTACCAATTAATACCCCAAAACTGCCCGCTGTTAAATCACTAAACTGCCCTTTTTGCAGTTTATTTTGAATTTGGGAAATTTCTTGTTCTCGTTCAGGATCGATACCTTGCAACAAAGTGCCTTTAATACTGTTATTGCGGGTCACCATACCTTGTCCTTGAATATATGGTGCAGCCCCTGTGACCTCGGGGTCTTTTTTAACATGGGCGATTAACTCCCGCCACAAAGTCACCCGCTGATCAAAACTACTGATCACCACATGCGGGGCAAGCCCTAACATCCGAGTGCGCAGCTCTTTTTCAAAGCCATTCATCACCGAGAGCACGGTAATAAGCGCGGTGACACCGAGGGCAATACCCATCATCGATGTCAGCGAAATAAAAGAAATAAAATGATTACGTCGCTTAGCGCGGGTATAACGCAAGCCAACATACAGTGCAAGAGGTTTAAACATAGTACAATGATGATCAATTAATGTTAGGAAATTTTTCTACTTTCTCGTTTTAAAATGGAAGGACGCAAAACGGTGAATATTTCAACAATTGCAACCACCCCGTTTGCTGGGCAAAAAGCAGGTACGTCAGGACTGCGTAAAAAAGTGACAGTTTTTCAGCAAGCACATTATTTAGAAAATTTTGTGCAGTCCATTTTTAATGTACTCAGTACCACTGAAAAACAAGTGCTCGTTTTAGGCGGTGATGGGCGTTATTATAACCGCATTGCTATCCAAGTCATTTTAAAAATGGCAGCGGCAAACGGTTTTAAAAAGGTATTAGTGGGGCAACAGGGGATTTTATCCACCCCTGCTGTCTCCGCAGTGATTCGCAAATATCGCACCAATGGCGGTATTATTCTCTCTGCCAGTCACAACCCTGCGGGTAAAACAGGGGATTTTGGGATTAAATTTAATAATGCCAGTGGTAGCCCCGCCGCAGAAAAAACCACCGAAGCCATTTATCAACAGACACAAGTCATTTCAGAATATTATACGCTATCTGCTGAGGATATTGATTTAAATTCTTTAGGTGAATATACCTGTGGTGAGATGGTCGTTGAAGTCATTGATTCAGTTGTAGATTATGCTGAGCTAATGGCAGAGGTGTTTGATTTTCCCGCAATTGGTAAATTGGTACAATCACCTGATTTTCGCTTTTGCTTTGATGCCATGCACGCGGTGACAGGCACCTATGCACACCGTATTTTAGTTGAGCAACTGGGCGCAGCTGAAAACAGTGTAATTAATGCCATCCCTTTAGAAGATTTTGCAGGCGGACACCCTGATCCTAATTTAGTTCATGCTAAAGAGTTAGTGGCAAAAATGTATGCGGATAACCCGCTGGATTTTGGTGCAGCATCAGATGGCGATGGCGATAGAAATATGATCATGGGGGCACAGTGTTTTGTCACCCCTTCGGATAGTTTAGCCATTTTAGCCGATCATGCTGCTTTAATTCCTGCTTATAAAACAGGTTTAGCAGGCATTGCGCGTTCTATGCCTACCAGTTGTGCAGCGGATAAAGTGGCGGAGAAATTAGGCATTCCCAGCTATGAGACTCCTACAGGTTGGAAATTCTTTGGTAATTTATTGGATGCAGATAAAGCGACACTGTGCGGTGAAGAAAGTTTTGGTACAGGCTCGAATCATGTGCGTGAAAAAGATGGTTTATGGGCAGTATTATATTGGTTAAATATTCTTGCTGTACGCCAGTTACCTGTGCAAGAGATTGTGAATCAGCATTGGGCAAAATACGGGCGACATTATTATTCTCGTCATGATTATGAAGGCGTGAATAGTGAACAAGCACAGGCGTTAATGCAGCATGTGATCGGGCAGTTTGATAGCCTTCCCCAACAGTCTTTTGGGGCACACACTATCAGTCAATGTGATGAGTTTAGTTATACTGATCCTGTTGATAACAGTGTCAGCACCCATCAAGGTATTCGCTTATTATGTGAAGATGGATCACGTATTATTTTACGTTTATCAGGCACAGGGACGGATGGGGCAACGATACGGGTGTATTTAGAACGGTATGAAGTGGAGAGTACGCAACATCAACAGCCTACTCAAGAAGCCTTAGCGGATTTAATTGCGGCGATTGCCCAGATAGCTAAAATTCAACAGTATACAGGCTGTGATGTGCCCACAGTGATTACCTAATATTATTACCAATATTGCATGATAATGCCATGATGGTTTTATTAACGCATTTGTAAGGTAGGCGAAGGAAACCCGACATTCAAAAATCATTCTTCCCACAAACATATAAAAAAGGAAAAGCAGCTTCTTTACTTTGTTTTGAGGAGGTTTTGGTATCAGAATGTCGGCTTTCCTTTAACTAAAAAGCAGATAAAAATTTATGTAATATGGCTTCATTCATTGTTAAATAAACATATCCACTAATATGCAGTAAAACAGTTATCCAAAAAATAAAACGAAAAGATTGTTTTGTCGATTTATGCCGAAGGGTTTGCTGTGCAATAATGGCACCTGCCCATCCCCCTATTAATGACCAAAAATGTAAGGTACTTTCAGGGGTTCGCCATCTTCCTGTTCGAGCAGCTGATTTATCCCATAAATAGATAAGGAAAGTGATTGCATTAATGATAAGGTAATAGAATATCACCAAAGCAGGGATGTTAGTCATAATAAGGCTTGCTATAACAAAAAGGAAAAATAGGCTAATCAGTAAAATTGAAAAGTATTGATTTTTCCCAGTACCAGAAGGGCTTTTTTTTGTTTTTTCCCCAATGTAACTTACATTTATTGCATTTAAACGCCCTGTTTTATCTTTTGAAACTTTGTAGTTTACAAGCCTATTTAACGTTGGATTGGTATTAGATGAATTAAATGCTGAGATATGAAAGAAAATATCTTTTCCCCCTTGAAGGGGCGTAATAAAACCAAATCCCTTTTCATTATTCCACGTTGCTATTTTGCCTTTAGTATATGCCATATTTAACCTTTTAAAGCACAAATCTTAATTATAAAATTAGCTGTTAAATTAAAAAGGTTATTATACTGTGATTTTAGGTATTTTAGTATGACTTTAAATAAACGATAACTTACTTTACCCCACGCTGGCGCGTGAGGAACGAGGAAGGTTTTGGTCGCAGAATGTTGGCTTTCCTACATCAAGCTGATCTACGTCTTCTCCTTTGGAACAATACCTTCTTTAATCATCATCACAACTAATGCAATAAAGATAATCAATGCGGCAATCCCTGCCACACTGTTCATAAAAATATCCGAAGCATGAGCATGTTGAGCTTGTTCTGGGGCTTCAGGTAAGTAACGAATAAACAGGGTTTTACCTTTTTTACATTTTGCTGCACTGCCACCGCCCCCACTGTTGCTGGCTTCATAACGTATTTTTTTACCTGCTTTTGTGATCACAAAATATTCAAAGGTGACAGGAGTGCTTTTTTGCCCATAATTACAGCCTGTAATTGTGGCAACGGTACTGATACCACGTGTATCTAGTGCTTGATCAAGTTGCCATGCCTGCCATATATTATAAGCAAAATAGAGACATATCCCACCAAAAAAACACAGTGAAAAACCTGCAAATAAATAATGTTTTAGGTTTTTCAACATGCTTATCTTTTTCCTTTAATAGCCTGAGAATTGCCCGCCATGACTACCAATCACCGCACCAAATACAGTTAATAAACTGATGGTTAATAAAATCCAATGCATAAACTGAATACGTTTAAAAGTGGCTTCTGGGTTTTTCTCTGCTTGTTTTATAAACCAATCATGTAATATCAGTGGCTCTAAAATAAACAGCATAATAGTAAAAATACTCCAAACAATTATCATGGTGTACATCCACCAGTAATTCACATCACTAAAGCGTATCCATGCGCCCATGACTTCCAACATATAAAAGCCTGAAAGACCTGTTAATAGGGTCGTAATACGGGCTTGCCATGCAAAGCGACTTTCTATTTTTTCAAAAAAAGCGACTCTATTTTCATTGGTTGGAAAGTTCTTAATCGCAGGCAGTAGCACGAGGGTGACCATTGCCACACCCCCTATCCATAAGACAACGCCTAATATATGTAAGGCACGCGCCATCATAAAACCATCAATATACATAAATCTGTTTACCCTTCTTTTCCATCAATACGGGGGCGTGCAACCATGGGTAAATAGTAAATAATCCAAGGTAATAAGCCAATACACCAGATAAGCAGTGTAACAAGATTAAGATGAAAACCGAATACTGTCGCAATAGCTGGAATGTCTGCACCAATACGTATTAAGGCAATCACACTGATAACAAGGAAACTAATCCATGTTAATTGATCTGCAATTAAGGGGCGACCTGAATGTCCTCGCATCACACGAGAGGTCATACCAACCAATAAGGATACAAAAAAGCCAATACTCATCGCATGTAAAGGCGCATTAGCCAGTATCCATGTATCAGTGATGAAATAATAGAGGCTTTGTGTACTGTATAAAAATAAGGCGATGCTTAACCAAAGAAAAGCGATGTGTAAAACCGTGAGTAGGCGTACAGAGAAACTACGGAAAAATTGCCATTTTACTGTGTGATATAAGGCAACGACTAATAAAGGGATATCAGCTAAAAATACAAGCTGTCTCCAGTCCATGAGCATAAATAAGGTATGCAGTGCTGTTAATACTAATACAACAGGGAGCGTCCATTGTGGTTTAACAGGCATGTAATTTTCTAATACACAGCTACTGAAAAATGGAATCATACGATGGGCAACCGCAAACATGGTGGGTAATAAATATAACCACAAACCAATTTGAATGCCTGCATTAACCCAGCTTGGTTGGCTTAATAATAAACCAATAAAAAAACAGATAATACTGATACCACCAGCACTCATGGCAGTATTAATAGTGCGCTCATGGCGGGTTCTTTTTTCAGGGTAAGCACGGAAATACACCCATAATAGAGAATGAAAACCTGTTGCCCATGCAGCAAACACACCTGCTATACCAATCAGTAATATCGTTTGACTAAAAATAAGCCCCATATACACTAAAAAACTACTAATAAATAAGAGTAGAAAAGTGGTGATATATTTATTTTTTGGAATAACTGTACTATTTGTCCAGCGTGGGTAGGTGGTCATTAAAAACCCAAAAATAAAGAATGTAAATAAGGTGTGTAACATGAGGAATGCATGTCCCCATGTACTGGGTACAGTGCTTTGTAAAGGTGTCCACACATCAGTGTAACGCCCAATTAACTCTATTGACCACCAAATAACCGTTAACATCAATTGCAGCATACCGCCAAAAAAGAGCATTCGATGTGGAGCAGCGGTGAAAATGTGCCACTGTGTACGCATGTTATTGTATCCTTAAATAAATTATTTTTGTAAAATAGAGTATTGATTTTATAGATAATATAAAAAATTAGACGTTAATGATAAAAAGTAGGTATTTTTTCTTATTTTGGGAAGGAATCGTAGTTATTGGCATTGATACGTATCAAAATTTATTTATTGAGCAAAATAAAAATTATTTTTAAACACCGTCTATATTTATTGATGTGATATAGCTACGCCATACACTGGTATTTAATAAAAAATACAACATGTCATACCATTAAAAGTATAAGAATAAAAAGTTCATTACTTCTAAATTTTAGCTTCACCTTCATGATATTAGTTATTCAAAAATATTAAATAAATACATTATTAAATGTATCAAGTTTTACTCATTAATTATTCAGTCAATATTAATAAAGCTTATATTATCATTTAATGATAATGATTCTCATTTTAAATAAAAATTGTTATACTTGGCTGTATTACTTAACAATAAATAAAATTTATATGAGTTCTGTGTTAATAACTTACCGCTAAAGATAAGGGTAGCATAGGATTATATCAAGCAAAGTACATGAGGTAGCTGTTACAGAGAGGTTGGAAAACTTTGATTAACTGGATAGCAAAAATGCAAGACGATATTTCAAGTGATTTTAAGCAAGGTGCACTTGCAAGGACTACAGTGGCACATATTGCACGCTGGGCAACCGTATTTATTATATTAATCACTATTGTGAGTTATGCACAAATTACCACGCAAACAAAACACAATACATTAGTTTATTTACAAGATTATGTGCAACAGCGAATTAAATTAGAACAGACAATAATTAACAATCATTCTACACTCACAAGTAATTATTTTACTTTATTAACAGAACGCGCGAAAAATGATTATTTTACAGGTAGTTACAATGTCATTCTAAGTGATAAAGGGAAGGTATTATCACACCCCACTATTCCTATAAATCAAACAGTGGAACAGGCAAATAATACGGCATTATCTGCACTCTATCAACAAGCTACACAGTCATTAACATCACTTCACACGGCTGTATCTTTTGATGAAGTACATAAAAACTACATGGTTATAAATCATATAGGTAAAGCCAATCTATACTTTATCACGGTTTTACCTGAACGTATTTTTGATGAAATTGCATGGCAAACAGCGCAGTATCTTGTTATTTTCACTTTATTAACTTTGAGTATTATTTTTACCTTATTATATTTCGTGATGAATAAAAAAATTATTCACCCTTTGCGCCAATTAGTGTTGGCTACAGACAAGATTGGGGCGCATGATTTTAATATTCAGCTTGATTGCCACCGTAAAGATGAACTGGGATTTTTAGCTAAATCATTTGAACGCATGACGCGCTTATTGGCTCAACGTGAATATGAGTTAACCACTTATGCAACCATGCTAGAAAATAGAGCCTTAGAATTGGCAGCAGCAAAAGAGTCTGCGGAAGCGGCAAATGTCACTAAAAGTCAATTTATTGCTAATATGAGTCATGAGTTAAGAACACCACTCAATGCAATCATTGGTTACAGTGAATTATTAGTTGAGGATATTGAAGAAGAAGGCGATGTCGATCAGGATTCTGTGGTCACAGATTTATCTCATGTTGTCTATTCTGCAAAACACTTATTAGGGTTGATTGATGATGTGTTGGATATTTCAAAAATTGAAGCGGGTAAATTAGACATTGTTGCAGAACATTTCTCAGTGGCTAAATTAGTGAATGATGTAGTGGCAACGGTCAACCCCAGTATTCAAAAGCAACATAATAAATTTATTATTGATTATGATAAAACGGAAGTGGGGATGATGTATTCTGATGAAATTCGGATTCGCCAATGTTTATTAAATTTATTAAGTAATGCAGCAAAATTCACGCATTCAGGCACTATTTCCTTGCAGATTAAGGCGGTGGTAAAAGATAACATTTCTATGTTAAATTTTTCAGTGATTGATACAGGAATTGGAATTACTGAAAAGCAGCTTAATAAATTATTCAATGCCTTTACTCAAGCTGATGCGACCACAACACGTCGTTATGGGGGGACAGGTCTTGGACTAGTGATCACAAAATATCTTACTCAGCATATGGGGGGGGAGATCAGTGTCAGCAGCCAGCAAGGGAAAGGCAGTACATTCTCTTTATCACTACCAACCCAATATCAAGAAATAGAAGCCTTAGTAGAAAAAAGTACAGCTGAAAAAAAAGACAATGTGATGAAACTACCCTTCACTGATACGTTGCTCAGTACCTCTAATTCTTAATCTAGTGTCATGCTAAAAGTAGGTAAGATTCAGCTGAACCTTACCTACTTTTATAGCGTATTTAAGTTTTAAGTACGCATTTTATAACCACTTTTAAGAATCAATAAACATATAATACTGATCACAACAGTGGCAATAGATAAAATGATAAAGCTAAGGGTGATATCTGAATCTGAGACACCAAAAAAGCCATAACGGAACCCATCAATCATATAAAAGAAAGGGTTATATTGTGATAAGGTGTACCAAAAATCAGGCAAGGATTTAATCGAGTAAAAAACACCACTTAAAAAGGATAAGGGTAAAATGATAAAGTTTTGAAACCCTGATACATGATCCCAGCGTTCTGCCCAAATACTGGCAATTAACCCTAAAGTACCTAAAATCATACTGCCCAAAATAGCAAAACCAATAAGGATAAATGGGCTATGCATGGGTAAATCAACAAACCATAAAGTTACCAACCACACCCCAATCCCTACAAATACCCCACGTGTCACCGCAGCCAAGGCAAAAGCTAAAAAGACCTCTAACTCAGACAATGGGGAGAGCAGCATAAACACTAAATTACCCATCATTTTGGATTGGAATAAACTTGATGAACTGTTTGCAAAGGCATTTTGCATAATGGTCATCATGATTAATCCAGGGACTAAAAAAGTGGTGTAGGCAACGCCATCATAGACTTGTACATGGTCTGACAAAGCGGATGAGAAAACTAATAAATAAAGTAACACGGTGATAACAGGTGTTAAAATGGTTTGTGATGCCACTTTTAAAAAGCGTTTTACTTCTTTGGCATACAGTGTATAAAAGCCATACCAATTCATAATTATACACTTTCCTTATCAGTGGTTAAATTTACAAATACATCCTCTAAATTCGGCTCTTCCGTTTTAAGATCGGTAAAGTGAATATGACGTTCACGTAAGGCTTCTAATACATGTCCAATATTATCAGTTTCACGGTGTAAACGTAGCACCAGTTCACCGTCTGTACATGAAACAACTTTGTCATGTAAATCTGCGGGGAGATCTGTACATTTATGTGTCAAGCTCAGGCGTAATAAACGATAAGGTTGACGCGCTAGTAATGCGGCTTTATCATCTAATGCGATTAATTCACCTTTATTAATAATCGCAATCCGATCACATAAAGCTTCTGCTTCTTCCAAATAATGTGTGGTTAACACAATAGTGTGTCCCATACTATGCAAACGTTGGGTAAACTCCCACAACATACGACGCAATTCAACATCTACCCCTGCTGTCGGCTCATCCAAAACTACAACAGGGGGTTTGTGTACTAAAGCTTGTGCAATTAATACACGGCGTTTCATACCACCTGATAAAAATTGCATGTTAGTATCTGCTTTATCACTTAAGCTTAGTGTCTCTAATAATTCTTCAATCCACGGTATATTTTCCTTTCCTAAACCAAAATACCCCGACTGTAAGCGTAAAAGCTCATGGACGGTAAAAAAAGGATCGTGAGCAATTTCTTGTGGTACAACACCTAAAGCTTGGCGCGCCTGTCGCCATTGCTGTTGTACATCATTACCCATAATGCGAATCGTACCGTTTGTAGTACGGCATAAACCCGCCATAATACTGATTAACGTCGATTTTCCTGCGCCATTAGGGCCAAGTAACCCAAAAAACGTCCCTTGTTCAATATCAAAATTAATATCATTGAGTGCATGTAATGCACCATAGTGCTTATGTACATGGTCAATACTGACGGCTGCCACCATCTTGTGTTACTTCTTCTATGTGAGTGAATAAAAAATATGAAGGGGGTGCAATATAGATTGCGGTCTCTGTTATACGATAGCTATGATCGCGCACACAGATAATTATAGCGAATACATTATGATTAGATGATGTCATCATCAGCATAAGTATTCAAAGAGAGACCATAATATCTTTTTATAGATGGTAGTAAATATATCAATTTCTATAGTGAAGCAGGAAATTATTTTTATAACATAGCAAGCATTCATGTGAGTTAGGCGTTATATGAGTCATGTTTAGATATGCTTATCTAACTGGGTAAAAGACATCTCCCTCTTCTTTCATTTACTTTAATCAAAGGGAGATATCTTGAAAGAAGGGGGGTTATTTTGGTACACTAAAGTGAATTGGATTACCGCCATTAAACACGATTAACTCTTCATCCATTAAATAGTAACCAATATAAACATCAAATAAACCTGCCATCCCCGCAAAATTTCCTGATAAACCTTGAATATACTCTTCTGCTTTTAAGGTGCGCATTTCTGTATTTTCAGCAATGAGTGCATTTAAGTCACCATTCCATGTCACTAAATGATCCCCTTCGTAATACAGCCATACATTATTATCACCTTCATCAGCAATAAAATGAATCGCTCGAATAATACGCGCTTCTTTTCCTTGGTGATCAGGGTCAATACTGACATTTGCCCCTAGATTTAGCATCTCTATATTAGGTGTTGGCGTATGTGTACTTTGATCACCTGCAATACTGTTTAGTACAGGAGAAAATTTAGTTTCTGTACTGGAAAATGCTTTATTTAAGCCTAAAGCAATACCATGTTCGGTTACTTTTAAAACTTGTTTTTGTCCTATGGTTGAGCCTGTAATAGCAGGTAAACCAAGTAATTTAAGGGCTAAGTTTGCCGCATCACTATTACGAATAGGTTGATAAGGGGTGTTGTAATTAATACGGCTACCAAATGGATTCACATAATAGGTGTCCATATTTATCTGATATAAATCTGTCCCTGCTGTGACCCCTGCCCCATAAACAATAAAAGGAATGGTGTAGTTAAAAGAAATACTGTTATTTGTATGATTTGTTTTAATCCCACCATGATCAGCAGTCATAATAAGTACTGTTTTTTCTTTTAATTCAGGACGTTTATCTAAATCATCTAAAATAAGTCCTAACGCATAATCAACTTGTTTGACGGCGGCAATATATTTTGAACCTTCATTTAAATCCCATGAAGAAGCATGCCCTACTTTATCTGTTTCAGCCAGATGTAAAAAAGTTAAATTAAGCGGAGAGTCTTTCCATACTGTAAAAAATTCACTAAATGTTTCAACACTATTTTTATTACTTAAGAAACTGTGATCAAGTTTATTTTTACCATTATCATCTCCTGTGGTGTCAGGGTTTGCAAATTCATCTCCATATGAGCGAGTAAAAATATTAAATTTTAATTTAGACGCAAATAGTCCTGTGCTGAGCCCATGATCATGCGCTGTATCAAAAAGACTCGCTACATATTTTTTTTTATGTTCGTGTAATGTGCCCGTATCTAAAACATAATTTAAGGTGTAATTGTGCCCTGTTGCCCCTGATACACCCCGCCCTGTAATCATACTAGTGTGATTAGGAATCGTATTAGTGTAATCATGATCAGTACGTGCATTCAGTGTACTGCTTCCTTCTTTGAGTAAGCGATTTAAATGCGGTGCGCCCGTCTCCCCTAGTGTTGTGATAGCATCAGGACGTAAGCCATCTACTGTAATAATGAGCACATGTTCAATCGTTTGCTGTGCAACTGTCATACTGCTGTATAAACTACCGCCTCCTATCAAGCAGCATAATAATAATAGGTTGCGAAAATGTTTACTTTGCATAAAAACTGACCTTTTAAACTTAATTAAGTAAATAGCAATTTTTGTGATATCTCAAACTAGCTATACATTATTATACCCTCAATACCTTTATTTTTTTAGGAGATAAGAATTTATCAACAAATATATACTAAATAAGATATTAATAGATAATCCTAATATATTGTAATTATTATAAAATACATGATGACCATACGTTCTATTTTACGCTGTTATAGGTTTAATAAAAAACTAATAAACTCTCTACAAAACCATAGGTATAATCTATACATCATGGTAAAAATAAGGTGCATAGCTTGCCTTTATTTTTACTAAAGGTAGAAATAGCATGATAAACGGTTATTTCTATCAAAATAACCCTATCTCTCATATTATATACGATAAAAAATACATCCATTTTAATACTGTTTTTAATATAAATATGAATATATTAGTTAATAATAATTAGTATTGGTTTCTGTAGTAAATCATACCGCATCATGCATTTTTAGGGTTCATGTTATGTTAACTTTATTGCTTGTGTTGGACATACTGAAATACAAGCACCACAGCCTATACATTTATCTGTGGCAACTTGTGGAGGGGTTACCCCACCTTGCTGAGGAGGGAAAGTGAATACTTGATACTCACAAAACTCTCTACAGGTGATACATACAACGCCTTGTTTTGGTAAACACTTTTCGCCAATTTCAAGGGTTAACGCCCAAGCTTGACTATCCTCTTTTTGCTTCACCAATGCAGAGCTTGGACAATTTTCTAAACATGCTTCACAAAAAGTACATTCTCCTAAGCTAAAATTAACCTCTGGAAAGCCTCCTTGTCCTTTAATAATTATTTTTTCTGGGCAATGGCTGATACAGGCATCACAGCGTGTACAAGTATTGATAAATGCCTCTTCTTCTTGTGCCCATGGTGGACGAATAGCAACATGTTTACCCCGCAATAATTGCCTACGTGAATAATTTGCCATACTAATATAGTAACCTTTTGTTAAATATTAAATTATTATCCAAAAAAATCTATAAATCATTATCAAATATAGATGCTTTAGATTTTAGTAAATAATTGTACCTTGCATGAAATTGATGATGGTGTATTGTATGTTTAATACCTAAATAGTTTATGACTACATGACCAAGGATAAGAAAATGAGAAAATCGTACTTATCAACCGCCATTGCAGCAGCACTTGGCTTATTATCAACCTCCTCACTTGTCTATGCTGAAAACCAATGTATAGGGCATGACAATAATAATGATGTAGTTGAATCTGATACCATCGCGCCTGTTATTACTGATATTAGTTTTCCTGAGCATATTAATGAAGGTGATGTGATTGCCTTATCTGCACAAACTACTGTCGATACAGAAAATGGGGGTAAAGCTGCCTTATATTGGTGTGTAGAACAAGGAACATTGGATGCATTTTCCACTCCATCAACCTTAGATGAATTTGGTAACCCAACCACAGTTGATGATGAGCTTGGCAACAGTACAACACTTTCCTCTTATGAAATTGTAACATTTACAGCACCCCCTGTGCCTGAAGAAGGGGCTGAGATTGAAGTCACGGTAAAACTCAATGATGGCTTAGGCGGTACAGATGTTAAGAAAATTAATTTAAAAGTGGATGATACAGGTAATACAGAAGAAACTGATCCTGCACCTGAGTTAACGGTCACACTGCCTGACGCAATTCGTGCTAATGAAATTAATAATGTACTGATTGCTGTCACAGATAAAACAGCAGACGATGCAGAGAATACTGACACCTTAAATACAGATATTTATCTTAGTATTGATGAAGGTGATTTTGAAAAAGTGGTCAAAGGGCTAAAAGGTGAAAAACCTGATTATGAGTGGACACCCTCCACGACTACTGATAATGCCCGCCTAATGGTTGTCAGTACAGATGGCAATAAACAATCTGAATTTATCAGTGATGTGTTTGAAATCACAGAAGCAAAACGTCAAGATATTATTTTAGAACCATTCGATGTAGACGGTGAAGCAATCATTGGTGCCACCATTGAAATTATCATCAATGCTGAAATTATCATTATTATTGATGAAGATAATGATGGTAAATATGAAATCCCGCAAGTCGCTGAAGGCGATCACACAGTTAAAATTACCAAAGATGATCGCATTTACCCTGATGCAGATATCAGCGTCACCGCGTCAGAAGAGGGGGATGAAAAAGTTGAGGTCACCACTACCGTTCCTAGCAAACCTGCGGTAGAAAAAGTCACCTTCACACCGAAAGATGACAAAGGTGAACTAATTATTGGGGCAACTATCGAAATCATCATTGATAGTAAAATTGTGATTGTCACTGATGATGATAATGATGGCAGTTATATCGTAGAGAAATTACCTGAAGGTGATCACAATATAACGATTACTAAAGATGGCTACAATTATCCTTCTACAGTGTTAACAGTGGATCAAAATACTACTGTGACCACCACTGTCACCCTTGAAACGCCGCCAGCATTTGAGCCACCAGAAGAAGGTACGGATCCAAATAGTATTACTAAAGAAGGTTTGGTAATTGTGGGTACTTATGCCTGTGATGAAAATACGGTGAGTTTAGTTGATCCTGCTGATGGTGAGTTATTCCATAGTTTCAATGCTGATATTGATGCCCGTGGTTTATACCTAACAGCCGTTGATTTCGACCGTGATGGTTTAACCGATATCGCCACAGGGGGCTTAGGTAAAGGCAAAGACATGCTGATTTACAATACCAACCGTAAAGCGATTGGTAAGATCATCAGTAATGGGGATGACAAAGGCGTATTAATTGCCTTTGGTGATGTGGATGCAGATGATGATTTTGAAATCCTAGTCACCAATCAATCTAAAGATACCTTAGTGAATCTTTATGAATCTGATGGGGCAGCGGTTCGCCAGCTAGAAATTTTAGATGAAGCGAAAAAAGTAAATATTGCCACAGGTGATATCAATGGTGATGGTAAAGATGAACTGATCGTTGTCTTAGCCGATAAAGCGAAAAAAGATCAAGATAATGTGTTCATCTTTGATGAAAACGGCACTTTAATGGATTCCTTTACTGCCACCCCAAACAGCAAAGATGCAAAAGGTTTAGTGGTCACTGTTGCTGATGTCAATGGTGATGGTAAAGATGAGATTGTTGTTGGTGAAGCCAGCAAGAAAAAATATTATGGTGTTTCTGTTTACACAGCTGAAGGGCAACTTCTTACAGGTTTTAATGCTTTCTCAGGTGACAAAGAAGACAAAGAATCTAAAGTTAAGACCAAATGTAAGAAAAGTGCTTATAAAGGTAAGGGCATAATTCTGACTAGTGGTGATGTCGATAATGATGGAAAAGATGACATTATTGTCACCCGTGCAGGCTACCGCAATATCAAACTCTTTACAGGAGAAGGTCAGTTAATCGACTGGTTTACTGCCACCCCTGAAGGCTATCAAATTACCGCCTTAAGTTTTGGTGATAAAGTGGCGGTTGAAGTGCCTGAAGTGGATGAAGTGCCTGATAACAGTGAACCACTGGAAAATATCACCGTTATTGGTCAACCTGATAAACCACGTCCTGAGTTAGATGGGCATGAAATTCGTGGTACTGTACGTGTTTCTAATGTCTTAATTATTAAAGTCACCATTAAAGTCGGTGCACGTTTAGTGATTGGTCATGGTACCCGCTTTAAACACCGTAACGCGATTCCTAAAGGCGTTAAACTTGGTGGTATGTGTAATAAACGTAAGAAAAAATATCGTAAGGTACAACAAAAACCACATCAAGCACCGATTGAAGTGTTAGATTTATCACAACCCGTGGTGGAAAATGAACCCCCTGTGATGGATGATATCAAGGTATTACTAGGAGATAACACCTCTGAAGCCACAGGGCGTAGTGGTGGTATTCAAGTCACACAAAACCCTGAAACTGGGCATATTGAAGTAGTAGAGGGCGACATGCGTTATGAAGTGATGCCTGTGGATATGGAGCAAGCAGCGGAAGATGCTGAAGCGGGTATTTACTTTGATTCCAACGGTACAATCACCTTAATCACTCGCCAAGGTCAAGCGGTGACTGTACAAGCTGTCATGCAAAATATGGACGGCTTTGTTGATGGCTTAGACAGTGAAGGAGAGTTAGAAAACCTAGAGATTGATGCTGATGGGCAAATGCGTGCTTATTACCAAGGTGTTTCTAATTTCTATCAAGTTGGGCGTGCTCACTTCTTCTCTGGTGCGGTGACTGATGACAGCATCCCTGTAGGAATTCATCATTCTTCTGTTTTATTCCCTGAAATCCATAATCGTCATATTCTAGTCTTCACCACTGATGCAGGTGAAAAACGTTGGCAGTTTATTTTACCAACCCCTGCCGATCGCAGTGCCTTATTAGCCTTGGCTGAAGAAGACAGTGAGTTAGACAGTATCACCTTGCATTTTGATGGGGCAGTGGGCAGTGTAGCAGGCACAGTCAGCTTTGTGATTAATGGCGAAGGACATACTGGAGTATTTGATTACGGTGTCCGTCAAGGCGCGTTACCAGAAAGCGGTGGAGTTGAGTTTAACCCAGTGGATGACACACGTTATGAGATTGTCTATCCAAACGGTGACCGTCAATATTTATTTTTATTGAACTAAGTTGTAAAGCCTTGGCTTTCAGTTAGTTCTTACTTAAAGGCGTTATTAATTTAAATTAATAACGCCTTTTTTATGCTTTCTAGGTTAGGAGCTTATCATGATGACAGATTATCATGCGCATGGAACATGTAGCTGTGGGGCGATCAATATTCGCTTATCTTTACCTGACCCCATTGGAAATTATCAGCCAAGACAGTGTGATTGTGATTTTTGTATGCAACGTGGTGTTAATTATCTATCAGATCCCAAAGGGCAGTTATTTATTGATAACACCAAGCCGTTAACTATTGATCAACACGGTTCTCAGCAAGCACAATTTTTAAGCTGTTCTCATTGTGATCAACTTGTTGCGGTCATCATTGACTGTGAAGAGGGGATAAAAGGGGCGTTCAATGCCTCACTTTTAAATAAAACTTATACATTACAACAAGCCGTGACCGTATCGCCTAAAAAACTCTCTGCAACGGAAAAAAAAGCCCGCTGGCTTAAACTGTGGCTGACTGTCACCTTAGCAACCCCCTTGCTTTAATAGAAATGTAGGCTAAATTTAAGCAAAGAAAATAACGTAAAAGCCTAGGTTTTCAGGGAAGGTAAATAAATCATGCCCATTACATCCCCTTCTTTTATTAATATAGATTTAGAATTATGTGCAGAGGATGATTTGTATTTAATTGCTCAAGAATGGGGGGATCAGGTGATGGTGTTATATTATGGAGAAAATAAAGCAGACAAACATGGGTTTCAGCTTATTGTTGAATGTTCATGCACTATAGAGTTACCTGAAGCTGTATTACAAGCTTTTTTAGACTTATTAAAAAAACTTTCCCCTGAAGCACAACAATTATTAGCACAGTGTGATAAAAAAATTCTCGATATTGGTTATGATAGTGGCAATGATGGGCGTGTGATTACACACCCTATTTCAAATCAGGTATTAAGTGAATTATCCCAATTTGGTTTTTATATACACTTAACTATTTACCCATTACAAGAAGCGTCTATTGAAATAAAATAAAAGCATATCGATAGGTTTGTAATACAGGGTGTGGCATTCCCGCGTAAAGAGCACGCGGGAATGAGAGGGGAACAGAGCTATAGAAAGCGGTTAATATTAGGCTTCCTTTATCAGCACCAAGCTACAAATTTAAACTTAATAGTTTAAATTTTATAAGTTCTTAGAGGCAAAATCTGCCAAGCGTGAACGTTCACCACGTTGTAAGGTAATATGTCCGCTGTGTTCCCAATTTTTAAAATGATCTACTACGTAGGTTAGCCCTGATGTGGTTTCAGTTAAATAAGGGGTATCAATTTGGGCAATGTTACCCAAACAGACAATTTTAGTCCCCGGCCCTGCACGGGTGATTAAGGTTTTCATCTGTTTAGAGGTGAGATTTTGCGCCTCATCTAAAATCACATAACGATTTAAAAAAGTACGCCCACGCATAAAGTTTAAAGAGCGGATTTTAATCCGATTATGTAATAAATCAGCAGTAGCCGCTTTTCCCCACTCCCCACCAATATCTAAAGGGTTTAATACCTCTAGATTATCCATCAGCGCACCCATCCAAGGGGTCATTTTTTCCTCTTCTGTCCCAGGGAGAAAACCAATATCTTCCCCTACTGGAATAGTCACCCGTGTCACAATAATTTCTTTGTAAAGCCCGTGTTCTAAGGTTTGTACTAAACCAGCAGCTAAAGCCAGTAAGGTTTTTCCTGTTCCTGCTGGTCCTAATAAAGAGACAAAATCAACATCAGGATTAAGCAACATGTTTAAGGCAAAATTTTGCTCACGATTACGTGCATTAATCCCCCATGTTTGATGCTTGGAATGATGGTAATCAAGGGTTTTTTCTAAAATAACGTGATCAGCATGGCATTCGCGTACAATAGCTTCAAAGGTATCACCTTCTGTACTGTACAAACCTTGATTAGGGTACCAGTCTTTAATGCAATCACCTGATACTTTATAAAAGGTACGCCCTTTATCTTGCCATGCTTCGACATTATCAACATGCTCATCCCAGAACTTTTCAGGTAATGCACTGGCACCACAATATAAGAGATCAACATCATCTAACACTTTATCATTGGTATAATCTTCAGTATGAATACCGAGCACATTGGCTTTAATACGAAGATTGATATCCTTTGATACAATGGTAACCTCACGTGTTGTATCTACTTTCTGTAAAGCTAATGCAGTAGTTAACAAACTGTTATCAGGTTTGTTCCCCGGTAAGCTGTTCGGTAGAATGTCGTGATTAAGGGCTTCTGTTTGAAAAAATAAATGACCTGCTTTGCCTTGTTCAGGCATAGGCAGGGGCACACCATCAGTAATTTTACCATCTGCTGCACGAATCAAATCATCTAAAAAACGGCTGACTTGACGTACATTACGGGAGACTTCTGACATCCCCTTTTTGGCAGCATCCAGCTCCTCCAAAACAACCATAGGTAAATACACTGCATGTTCCTGAAAGCGAAAAAGTGCAGACGGGTCATGCATTAAGACATTAGTATCTAAAATAAATAAACGTTTTTTCATTTTTATACCCTTAGCGTTCTAAGGTCGGTTGTTTATAATTATTGTCATTCACACTATCATTTTTTATTATGCTAAACACAATAGTGCAAAAACTGGCAAGTGGTCAGTGTTATACCATGAGTACATTACAAAATGAGTTATCACTGTCTGCAAATCAGGTCACAGAAATAATTCATACCTTACAGACATATGGTCTCTTATTTCGTCATGCCTCAGAAAAAACTGTACAACTTCAACACCCCCTTGGTTTGCTTAATAGTGAATCTATTGAAACCATTTTACCTGATACCATAAGGAAAAAATGTGGGCAGATTGATATTTTTTCTACTCTGGATTCAACAAATCAGTATTTATTGTACTATAAAGACTCTCCAGCGATTCATGTTTGCAGTACAGAATATCAGCAAAATGGGCGAGGACGACGAGGGAAGCAGTGGCTGTCTCCTTATGCCAGTGGGTTGTGCTTCTCACTAAAATATCATTATTCTTCAGTACATAAGTTAACAGGATTAAGCCTTGCTATTGGGGTGGCAATCACCGCATGGTTACGTGAAATCGGTTGTGATGAAGCGGTGATTAAGTGGCCAAATGATATTTGGTGGAAAAATCAAAAACTAGCAGGATTATTAATTGAAACAACAGGTATGACAAAAAATAGCTGTGATGTTATTATTGGCATCGGTATCAATGTCTCATTACCTGAAATGGATACACCTCCTAGTGATTATGTATGGGTTGATTTACACACTGCATTAGGTGCTTCCCCCCCTTCTCGTAATCAACTCAGTGCCCAGCTTATTACACATTGCATTCATGCATTAGAGCAGTTTGAGCAATCAGGATTGAACTCATTTTTACCACTGTGGTCACAGTTTGATTATTTATATGGTAAACAAGTGAACTTATTAACCACTGAAAAAACCATAACAGGCATTGCACAAGGTATTGATGAACACGGTGCGTTACGTTTACAGCAAGGAAATACAATTGCTACTTATGTATGTGGTGAGGTGAGTGTCCGCTTATGATTTTATTTGTTGATGTTGGGAATAGTCGTATTAAATGGTCAATATTTAAAGATGATACATTAACGCCTCAACAAAGTTTTAGCTATCAAACACACAGCTTATCTGAAGATCTTTCTCAAGCATGGTTTTCATTAGAAATTCCTTGGCAAGGGGTGTATATTTCTAATGTGGCAGGTCAACAGGTTGCACAAACCTTAACACAGTGGGTGCAAAGCTGCTGGGGAATGGATACCTCCTTTATTAAAAGCACACGTACCGAATGTGGCATAAAAAATGGATATCAGAAACCTGAGGAGTTAGGGATTGATAGATGGCTGGCATTAATTGGTGCACGTGATAGTTACCCCGGTTTATTATGTGTTGTCGATTGTGGCACAGCAGTCACCATTGACGTATTATCAACACATAATCAACATCTTGGCGGCATTATTATGCCCAGTACCACAACAATGCAAAAATCTCTAACAAAACATGCTCATGCATTACATGTTGAGGCAAAAAAGCAGGAGACATTCCCCATTCTTGCAACCACCACACAAGGCTGTATTCAAGCAGGGACTGTTTACCCTGTTATTGCAATGATTGAATACGTGATGCGAAAAGCGGAAAAACAAGGGGGAAAACCGACCTTGATTGTGACAGGTGGAGGGATTTCAGCATTATTACCTTTGCTTGAGCGTCCCTATGAACATGTGCCTGAATTAGTTTTACACGGTTTACTTGCACTGGCTGGTCAATATTTATCATGAGAAGTGTCGCACTATTTATTATCCTCCTTAATCTCCTTGTATTTGCATGGTATCAGCATTTTTTACCTTGGCTACCTTGGCAACCCCCTGAGAAAATAGCCTACCAACCTGTTCCTGAAACAAAAGAAATTCCTAAGCTTATTTTATTAAGCGAAAAAAATTCTAGTGCTGATGTATTTGACGACACTGCAACAGAAGACGTTTTTAACGAGATAAATGATAGCGTTATTAATGAGCCAAAATTTGAACTGGTCACAGCGGAACCTGAAACCCCTACTACAGATATTGTTGCCAATACCACAACAGTCACTACAGTGGATTCTGATAAAGCAAGCGTAGATCCTCAACCTATTGCTGACATTGCTTATACATTAGGAGAATTAGGACGTATTGCAGAACAGGAAGTCAAAAAAACATCAACTCAACTTGCACAACGCTTGCATCAACATACAGATGCCCACTTTTTAGTTGATGAAGGGTTTAGCTTAAAGCCCACTGAATCTATTGCATCATTGGAACCTGAGCTTGATTCCAGTGTAATGCAACACGCCAATGAAGTGGACAAGGCTTCTCCTCAAATCAACACAGTAAGTGGTTTATCTTTAGCAGAAAAAACAACACATGTCCCTTCTTTTGAGCCATTTTCCTCAAATAATAATATAAAAGAGAAAGAAATATCTCGTGTAGCAACCTTATCAACCGCAGCCACCAAGACAGTTGATCTAAAAAATACCTTATCTACCCAAGCAAATAAACAAGCTATCAATACGAAAAAGAGAGAAGATAAAGCAGAGCAAACCAAGCCTGTTTTAACAAAAAAGACACAAACAAACGCTATATCTCCCCCACAGCCTCATTTTATTTGTTATACTACAGGTATATATCAGGATAAATCATTGGCACAGCGTGTAACCACATGGTTTAAAGCAAAACCACCTACTATAGCGAGAATGAATACACAGACATCTCGCAAGTTAGTGTCAACTTGGGTATACTTACCCCCTCTTAAAAACCGTGCTGAAGCACGCAGAAAAGAGTATGAACTGGATAACTTAGGTATTACAACACACCATATTATTGCTAAGGGCATGTATCAAAATGCACTCTCCCTTGGTCGATTCAAAAACCAAAAAAATGTGACCAATTTTTTACACTGGTTAAAATCGAGAGGGTTAAATGGTGTTAAAACAAAAAGCAATTATCTTAAAAAAGAAACTTATACAGTGCATATTAAACTAGAGAAAATGGCAAGTCAGCACATTATTAAAACATTTAAACGCCATTTTAAACACCAAATAAATCGATATTCGCACTGTAAATAAATTATCTTAAATTAAAAAAATTCCCTAAAATGCCTTGAAATAAGGTATATTTTAAAATCAGCGGTAGAATAAACTGGTTTTAAAAAATTGAATTAAAAAAAGCGATAGCTGTGCAACTTAATTAGGAGTACACTACACGTCAATTTTTAGGCAAATATAAATCAAGCTTATTTATACATAGCTTAAATACTCTGTCCTATAAAAATTGCGCATAGATTAAATGGTTAATGGGTTTAACTTCATGACAGAAAAAGTGCCAACAATTGTGGTCGTAGATGACAGCGCAACGTCCATATCTCTATATCAGTTTAGCGTTGAACCACTGGCAGTGAATTTCGTCGGTTTTAAGTCACCTGCTGAAGCATTCCCTTATTTGCAAGAACATCAACCTGATTTGTTGTTTTTAGATATTATTATGCCGGGGATGGACGGGTTAACTTTTCTACGTCGTTTACGGACTCTATCACATCAAAAAGAGACCCGTGTGATCATGGTGACCTCTAAAGACTACGCTCAAGATCGTTACATTGCTAAACAATTGGGTGCTTTAGATTTTGTGATTAAACCACTACGATTTAAAGAAATTCGTGATTTAGTATGTAAATACGCCGATGTAAAACCTCACGAGTCAGCATAATATGGATATTGATAAGTTAAACTACATACGTTTTTGGGGAGTCCGTGGCTCTTACCCTGCCCCATTTGGCAGCCATTTACGTGTAGGGGGTAATACATCATGTGTAGAACTACGTGCAGATGGGTATGTATTAGTCTGTGATGGGGGTTCAGGGATTATTCCTTTAGGAAATGATCTGATGGGGCAGCAAGACATCAAAGAATTAATGGTGATCTTAACCCATTATCATTGGGATCATATCTCAGGATTACCTTTTTTTGTTCCAGCATTCGTTCCGGGTTGGAAACTTAAGTTTTTTGGTCCTGGTGACACTAAAGAAGAAATTGAGCGACGTATTTCAGGGCAAATGGTAGATCCTTATTTTCCCGTTGAAATTGAAACGTGGATGGCAGATATTGAATATGTGATGCCAGAACCCAATAAGCCACTTGAATACGGTCCCTTTAAAATCGAATTCTTTAATGTTCATCATCCCGGTAGTACCTTTGGTTACCGTATAGAAGTACATGGCAAAAGTATCGTTTATGCTTCTGATAATGAATTATCTTTTATTGATAAAACCATTGATGATCGACGTGATGAGCTAGATCCTGATGAATTGCGCCTCATTCAAGCGATGCAAAAAGAAGAGCGCGAAAAAGCATTAGAAGTAATTGAAGATTCACATGTCTTTATTCATGATGCACAGTATACCCCTGAAGATTATATGAAAAAACGGGGTTGGGGACATTCTTGCTATTTAGATACGGTTGAATTTGCCATTGATGCACATATTAAACAACTGTATTTATTTCATGTTGACCCAAATTATAATGATAATAAAATTGAAGCCTTACATCGTGAATCAGTAAAATTTATTCATGATAAACGTTCATCTCTAGATTGTCATATCGCACGTGAAGGGCTTATTATCGATATCGATAAATTATAATTATTTAAATAGAATGACTTAAAAAACCCTTATTATTTTTTATATAATAAGGGTTTTTTTATGTCAGTTAGTAAGCTGAATCCAGTGGGTTCAAATCAAGATTTTAATAAAATATAAAGCACAAATCAGTATTGCTCTGATTCACAGTAGTCGATAAAGTGGTGCTCGTGCTACAATGCGCAGATCTTACGTTAGCTAAAATATGACATGAATCATGTTTTTGTTCTGTGTTTTATAGAAAAACTGGGATAGTCTCATCAATGCAAATTAAACAGGGTTCTGATCCCGTCTTAAAAGATCGTATCGTTTTTTCTCCACATGCCCCCCAAACAAATGAAAGTAGTGGCGGTAAATCATGGTTAATCGGTACTTTATTGATTATCACTGGATTACTTGGTTCTAGTTTTTACTTTTACCCTCAAATTTTGCCGTATGTTGAACAATTACGCAAAGATCATTTAAGTGACAACAGTACGCCCACTGTGGTAGAAAACAATACTGTCACACAAGCTGATACCGCAGCAAATATTGCAGATATTTTACAGCGTAAACCAACTGCGGAGGTGGCAACAGAGGCAATACCAGCAAAGACTGTTGCAGAAGTAAAAGCCGTTGAGGAAAAACCTGCTAAAACAGTGACAGGTATCACACCCACACCAACAAAAGTAGAAGACAAGGCAAAAGTTGTTACAGAAACTAAGCCTATTGAACAAAAAGTAATCATAGCTGAAAAAGTAGAAGAAAAAGAACCAATTATTGCTACAGCTAAACCGACTCTAAAAGAACCTGTCTCCCCTCCTCCTTCCTCCACAACTAAAGTTGCTACTTCTACTGTAAAAACAGATACCACATTAGCGGATAAAACAGCTACTTCTGCTACAGAAAGTACACCTATTACAAAAACAGAGGCAGATACGCTATTAGAAAAAGGTTTAGCACAGATCGCCAGTAAAAATTTAACCATTCCTAAGGGTGATAATGCTTATGAAACCTACCAAGCCTTAGCTAAATCAGATCCAACCAAAGCCCAGCAAATACTTGATGGGATTATGTTATGGTTTTTCAATGAAAGTAAAAATGATATAAAACTAGGTAAACTTATCGCGCCCCCTAGAGATAATGCGGTCTTTTTTTATGAAAAAGCCAAAGCATTAAATCCTGAGCATAAAGGTCTACCTGCGCACCATGATATGGTATTGCAAGAATTAAATCGTATTATTGAAAAGCAATTAAAGCGTGGTTATATTTCATTTCCTGTTAAAAATAATGCAAGAGCCACCTACCAACATCTTGTTAAGTTTGCACCAAACAGTCGTACGACTAAAAATGCATTAAAGCAAATTATTACAGGGCTTAATGACATTGCTAATAAACAGCTTAAAAAACGTCATTACACAACACCTCGTGGTAATAATGCTTATGAAACCTATAAGATTATTCTAAATATAGATAAAGATAACCGTCGTGCAAAAGCAAACATACAAAATCTAGCCGATAAATATTACAAATTTGCTTATGATACATATAAAGCACAAAGTTATCGCAGCAGTTTATCCTTTGTTAATACAGGATTAAAACTTGTTCCTAATCATCGCAAATTAAAAAACCTAAAAAGCAGTATTCGCAAAGCTTCTCGTGATCCACAAAGTGCATTAGTGAGCAAAGCAAATAGAGAAATCTCTAAAGGGCAATTATCCAGTGCCTATAATACTTATAAAAAGCTGATTCAGGCAAAACCTAATCATGCTAAAGCCCCCGGTATTTTAAGTAAGATTAAGAAAAAATTTACCAGTAAAGCACGGTATGCCTTCCGCAAAAAACAATTACAACAAAGCTTAGCCTATATTAATGAAGGTTTAGCTATGTTCCCAAGTCACACTGAATTAAAAAAATTAAAACAAGAAATTTTAGCCAGTTTATCAGAGTAATCACTGGTTTAAATCGCTATACATACCCTATCTAGATAACGTGTTAATAATGCTAAAAATACACGTAAGGAGACGACTATGAATGCTGAAGAGAAAAAAAAACAGGTGGCGGAAGCTGCCCTTGACTTTATAGTCCCAAATACAATTATTGGTGTCGGAACAGGCAGTACAGCAAATTACTTTATTGATGCACTGGCAAATCTTAAACACACCATTGAGGGAGCTGTTGCCAGCTCAAAAGCAACAGCAGAGCGTTTAGAAAAGCATGGTATCCCCATTTTTGATCTGAATACAGTGACTAAATTATCTGTCTATATTGATGGGGCAGATGAAGTAAATAATAATATGTCGATGATCAAAGGCGGCGGGGGAGCGTTAACGCGTGAAAAAATTGTCGCTTCTGTTAGTGAGCAGTTTATTTGTATTGCTGATGACAGTAAATTAGTGGATACCTTAGGCAGTTTCCCTTTACCTGTTGAAGTGATTCCTATGGCACGTTGCAGTGTATCACGTCAATTAGCCGCCCTTGGTGGTGAACCTATTTGGCGAGAAGATTTTATTACTGATAATGGTAATATTATTTTAGATTTACATGGCTTACAGATTACAAACCCCATTGCCTTAGAACATGAAATTAACCAAATTGTTGGGGTGGTTACCAACGGTTTATTTGCACAACGTGGTGCAAATGTGGTGTTATTAGGCAGTGATGAAGGGGTAAGACGGCTTAAATAGGCTCACTCTTTTATAAAAAATAAAGAGAAGGTGAGAGATGATCTTCGCCTTCTCTTATTAGAGTACTAAGTTTTACATTTATTATTCATCATTACATTTTGCTACAGTCGCCTTGTATACAAGCTTGTCATGATAATGACCATATCTCTAAATAGCGGCATGACATATTAAATTCTATTCTTCTGTTGACTATTTTAAGCACATTTATTATGCCCCTATTTTATCTATCCCACCTGTCTCATTTTTTACCTAAAGCTTTTATTTTAATTATAGTTTTTCTAATAAGTAGCTGCGAGATGCATTCTATCGAGGCAGAAAAAGAAACCGCAATTCGTTTTGGCTTATCTGCTGCGCCCTTAACCTTAGATCCTCGTTTCGCACGTGATGCCACCTCATCACATATTAATCGCTTATTGTATCGTGCCTTAATACATTTTGATGATCAGGCACGACCTGCCCCTGATTTAGCCACATGGGAAAAATTAACAACAACCCATTATCGCCTTACTTTAGGGAAAGAGGGGCGTATTTTTCATACAGGGGCGTTATTAACCACAAAAGATGTCAAAGCGACCTATGATTTTATTCTTGATTCAGATAATGCTTCACCTCATTATGGTTCTTTAAAAAATATCCAATCTATTGATATTCAAGATGATAATGTGATTGATTTTATTATTAAGCAGCCCGATCCATTATTTTTAACTAAGTTAACTGTCGGTATTGTACCTGCAATATCAATAGAAAAAGGGCATCCTTTACACAAGGAACCTGTAGGCAGTGGTATATTTAAGTTTATATCATGGACAGATCCCTATACCTTACATGTACTGCGTCAAACTGATCAGCAAGTTTTTCATTTTTTAACAATTAAAGATCCTGTTGTACGTGTATTGAAGTTATTACGTGGGGAATTGGATATTTTACAAAATGGGATTTCTCCCGAGTTGGTCGCATGGTTACATCAACGTGATACGCTGAAAATTTTAACTCATCATGGTACAAATTTTACTTATTTAGGTTTTAATTTGCAGGATACTGAGCCAACTCATCAGTTGGCGATACGTCAAGCCATTGCTTATGCAATCAATCGTGATGAGATCCTTTATTATATTTTTGCAGGTTCAGCACGTCCTGCCAGTAGTTTATTGCCCCCCACTCATTGGGCAGGTCATCCTGATTTACCGACTTATGATTATCAGCCTACAAAAGCGAAAACCTTATTAAAACAAATGGGGTTTTCACGTGAAAATCCATTAAAGTTAAGCTATAAAACCTCAACGGATCCATTTCGGGTACGGCTTGCCACCATTTTACAGCAGCAATTAGCAAAAGTAGGAGTACAGGTGGAGGTGATGAGTTATGATTGGGGAACTTTTTTTGCTGATATTAAGCAAGGGCGGTTTCAAATGTATAGCTTATCATGGGTGGGTATTCGCTCTCCTGATATTTTTAATTATGTTTTTCATAGTGCAGCCATTCCGCCACAAGGTGCAAACCGTGGGAGATTTAGCCACCCAGAAGTTGATCAACTCTTAGATCAGGCAGTTATAGAGACGGATCTTGATAAACAAGCTGTGTATTATCAAAAAGTACAAGAAATTATTTTTGCTGAGTTGCCCTATATACCGTTATGGTATGAAGATCATCGTGCGATTATGAATAAAAATATTGATGGCTATCGTTTATCTGTTAATGGTAATTATGATGGTTTATTTCATGTGTATCGACAATAATGGTAGTCCTGCATAAGTAGTGCAGATATTCTAACTAAGCTTGTATTATTGGGATACTAGCTTTATATTTTCAGGATTACCCTTTAATGTAGTAAATAGGCATAAATGAGCGATCATTTATGCCTTTTTTATTTGAGTTACTGACGTTACGCACTCATCAGAATATGATGATATTCAGCAAATTGTAGCAACATTGCATGCAACGCTTTTCACTGAACCCAATTTAAAAACCATTATTAAAAATATCTATTTTTTGTTATGCTGATTACATAATACTAGTAACACCAAGGATAAGCACGGATGAGTGAGTCAAAAAAATATGTGGGGCTTAATGTTACAAAGCCTGTTGGTTTTTTTTATAGAGGAATAAAAACTAACCCTAAAACATTCTTTTTTAAATTAAGTAAAGCTATTGCTAGTGGTGTACAGCTTGATTTTGAGGAAGCTTTAACAAATCTTACAGAAGCAGTGATTGAATCAGAATTAGAGGATAAAGTTGGTGCACTTGCTTGGCTTTTAATTTATACCGCCTTGCTCTCTGCTGTAAAAGATTTAATCCAAGATGGGCAAGATTTATTTGATTTAGATAAACAACCTGATGAGCAAAAGCAGCAAGAACTAGCATTTATTTTAGATGCTCGTTTATCTGAGTGTGAAATCACAATTAATGAAACTTTTTTTGATCAGCCAAAAAATTTCCCTTTTTTACACGTTTTTCAAGAAGCATTAAAACCTTGGTTGATTGGTTTAGGCTTGGATTCATTGGACGCACAGGCATTAGTGGAGCGGTTGCCGAATAAGTTTGTATTGGCGTTGCATTTAGAATGGCAGAAACAGTCAGAACAGTATGAACCCATTAAAAAAGCTATTAATACTCCGTTTACTAAGTCAGTGGGAAAACAGCGACAGTGGTTGCAATATCATGCATGGTTAGGGGAGCAAGTTAATGAGCGTATGTTTGCAGAGGCATTTAGTTTAAAGCAAGTATATGTCAGGTTACGTGCGTATTATGAGAAACAGGCAGAAAAGCATGATGAAAAGGAGCGTCATGTTGTTTGTTTACATGAAGAATTAGAAAGCTGGGTAAAAAACTATAAAGCAGATGACACAGTCAGAGTAATTAGTGGCGGGCCGGGGTCTGGAAAATCTTCTTTTTGTAAAATATTTGCTACTGAAATAGCAGAAAAGTTAACCCTTCCTGTATTATTTATTCCTTTACATCAATTTGATTATGAAGCGGATTTAGGTCAAGCCATAAAGCATTTTATTCATAATAACACGCGCTATATCAATGGTAATCCCTTGGATTTTAGTGAAGGAGAAGAACGGATATTAGTAATTTTTGATGGTTTAGATGAGCTGTCTATGCAAGGTAAAATTGCAGCAAAAGTTGCCAATGATTTTGTTGATGAAGTAATAAAATATGCGGGTATTTTTATCAGCCAAAATATTAAGCATCAATTTCTTATTTCTGGACGTGATTTAGCGATACAAGCAAATAATAATAAGTTACGCCAAGCACACCAAATATTGCATGTATTACCTTATTTCTTAGAAAATACAGAAGACTATAATGGTAAAAAACACTATGTAGATCCTAAAAACTTATTAGAGATTGATCAACGTGATGAATGGTGGGCAAATTATTCACGTGTTAAAAGTAAAGAGCTTATGAGTATGCCTGATAATTTAAAACAGGATAACCTTATAGAAATTACTCAACAACCTTTATTAAATTATTTAGTGGCTTTAAGTTATGAACGAGAGCAACTTAACTTTAATAGCCAAACTACATTGAATGAAGTTTATGCAGATTTATTAACCGCTGTTTTTGAACGTCAATGGGAAGGTGGGCGACGACATTCAGGAGTGGGGCAATTAGAGCAGGATAAATTCTTTCGTATTCTGGAGGAAATTGCTTTAGCAGTTTGGCATGGAGATGGGCGTACAGCTACAATTAATTATATTCATACACGTTGTGAGGGTAGTGACTTAATACGTTATTTCGATATTTTTGAAGATGGAGCAAAAAAAGGGGTTACTCGTTTATTAACTGCTTTTTACTTTCGTCAAGCTGGGGAAGCAGAAGGTGAAAAAACGTTTGAATTTACCCATAAAAGTTTTGGTGAGTACCTAACAGCACGGCGTTTAGTACGAATGTTAGAGAAAGTACAAACTATGTTAGATCGTCGTGAACATGATCCTGATGATGGTTGGAGTGAACGCGATGCTTTAAAGCACTGGGCAGAGTTATGTGGTACAACAACTATTGATGATTATTTATATGAATTTATTCAAAATGAAGTTCGGTTACATCAATCTACAGAGTGGGAAGCTTGGCAAAAAACATTGGTACGTTTAATTGAATCAGCTGTTACAAATGGTATGCCAATGGAAGAATTAGACTACTCTTCTATTAAAAATAATATACGAATGGAAAAAAGAAAATTATCTTATTTTCAGGTTATGTTAGAACAATCACGTAATGCAGAAGAAGCTTTAGTCGCTATGCACTTTGCTTGTGCTCAGCTAACCAAGGAAGTACTACCCATTAATTGGTCTTCTTTCACAGCATGTGGTGCTTGGATAAAACGACTACAAGGACAACGTGATAGCTCGGACAATAAACTCATATTAAAATGTTTAGGCTATTTGAATTTAAAGGGTTGTGTTTTATTCTTTCTAGATCTATACAACGCACATATTGAAGGAACATGCCTTGAAGGGACACACCTTTATAGAACACACCTTGAAACAGCAAATCTTCAAGGAGTAAACTTTGAAGGAGCATACATTAAAGAAACATACCTTCAAGGAGCAAACCTTGAAGGAGCAAACCTTGGAGGAACAAACTTTGAAGAAGCAAATCTTGGAGGAGCAAACCTTCAAAGAGCAAACCTTCAAAGAGCAAACCTTGAAGGAGCAATTCTTGGAGGAGCAAACCTTGAAGGAGCAAACCTTGAAGGAGCAAACCTTCAAAGAGCAAACCTTGAAGGAGCAAACCTTGAAGGAGCAAACCTTCAAAGAGCAAACCTTCAAAGAACAAACCTTCAAAGAACAAACCTTGAAGGGGTAAACCTTGAAGGAGTAAACCTTGAAGGAGTAAACCTTGAAGGGGTAAACCTTGAAGGGGTAAACCTTGAAGGAGTAAACCTTCAAGGAGCAAGCCTTCAAAGAATAAACCTTGAAAGAGCAAACCTTCAAGGAGTAGACCTTCAAGGAGCAAACCTTGAAGAGGCAAAATTTGAAAGAGTAAATCTTAAAGGAGCATACCTTAAAGGAGTAAACCTTAAAGGAGCAAACCTTGATGGAGTAAACCTTGATGGAGCAAACCTTGATGGAGCAAACCTTGATGGAGCTAATTTATTATATGCTCGTTATCTTGATAAAATCTTTAGTTTAAAAACAGTTAATTTTGATGGTGCGCTCTTACCTGATGGCTTTAAAATTCCTCAAAATTAAAAATTATCCTCGTTCTTCATTAAATCCAAACCAAGAACGAGGGTAAAAAATAATCATAAAGCCCTTTTAATCTCCTCCTGTCTGCTTATTAAATAACAGTTTACAAATAACCTAATGCTTTAGACTAAATCTTGTAAAATAAACCTGTTATCATAGCCAACAATTATTATTAGGAGAGAACTACATGAATGTAGATTGGCTGATTGTTGGGGCTGGGTTTTCAGGGGCAGTATTAGCAGAACGTATTGCCAGCCAATTAGGTAAAAAAGTATTACTGGTTGACCAACGTGATCATATCGGTGGAAATGCCTATGATTACTATGATGAAAACGGGGTTTTAGTCCATAAATACGGCCCGCATATCTTCCATACCAATGCTGAACACGTCTGGCAATACCTATCACAATTTACTCAATGGCGTAGCTACTACCATGAAGTACTAGGTGTAGTTGATGGGAAAGAAGTCCCCATCCCTTTTAATCTAAACTCTCTATACGATCTCTTTCCACCCCGTTACGCGGATAAACTCGCTGATGATTTACTAGAAAATTACGGCTTTAATGTCAAAATGCCGATTTTAAAAATCAGAGAAACCGCAAGCAATGATGATCTAAAATTCTTAGCGGACTATATCTATAAAAATGTATTTCATGGCTACACCTTAAAACAATGGGATTTAACCCCTGAAGAACTCGGCGCGGCAGTGACAGCGCGTGTACCGATTAATATCAGCCGTGATAATCGCTATTTCCAAGATACCTACCAAGGGATGCCTAAACAGGGATATACCCACCTGTTTAAAAACATGCTGAATCATCCTAATATCCGTATCTTACTCAATACTGACTATAAAGAAATCATTAATGAAATAAACTATAAACACATGGTGTTTACAGGTGCGGTAGATGCCTTCTTTGATCATAAACACGGTGAATTACCCTACCGTAGCTTAGAATTTAAATTTGAACACAATAAAGCGGATCAAGTACAAGCAGTGGGAACAGTGAACTATCCCAATGAATACGAATATACCCGTATTACTGAGTTTAAACACCTCACAGGACAACAAGTGCACGGTACCACAACGGTAGCAGAATACCCTGAGCCTTATGTGCGGGGGAAAAATGTGCCTTACTACCCGATTCCTAAAGAAGAATACAAAACACTATACCGTAAATATCAACAAGAAGTAGACAAACTAGAAGACAAAGTAATCTTTGTTGGGCGTTTGGCTGAGTATCAATACTACAATATGGATCAAGCTGTGGCGCGTGCCTTAAGCTTGTTTGAGAAAAAAGTAATTAAACTATAAGTATCAAATATTGTGATCATAGTACGATTTTGGTCTGATGATGAAGTATTGCTCACTACGCCAAAAGAGTGGGAAAGTGCATGGATTGAACTCGTACAGTGTCAACGTGATGCGGTATGTTCTTTACACAATACAGCGTTAAGTGTGTATGAGAAGCGTATCGCAGGATCATGGCGGGTGGTGGTGTATTGGAAACAAGCCAATGCAGGCGAGTACACATTATGTATTAATGGTAAAAAAATTTCTTTTTGGATTTATCCCTATAAACTGAATCTTGCTGCCTTTGAAAAATTATTGCATGACCTAGAGTATCAATTACCCTGTAGTATTGCCTTGGCATTAAAGCAACAACAGGTTTTAGCAGGGATGCGCTTGCGTTACACCACCACACCCAGCCTTGCACAGGAAAAATTGCGCGTCACCACAGCAGTGAATGCTTTGTGTCAATTACTACCTCTTATTAACCAAACCATACAAAAAAGCCTCTCTCCTCATCATCGACAAGTGGCTATTGAACAAGTACGCCGCCCTGTTCTCTCTAGTACTAATTTGCTGTCTCAACACATGATGTGGGAACAATACAGTGAAAGCCATTTTGATACAATTGAAAACCAATTAGTTAAATATTACGTGAGACAGGTACAACAGAAAATTCAGCAATTATTAATTTTTTCTAGCATTCGTCATGATATGCAGAGGTTGCAGCAAATACTGCAACAGCTAGTTCAAATATATAAGCCTTTTTTTCAGCATGTGACACAGGTCAATCACCCACCTCTATATAACAGCGCCGTTTTTCAATATGTTCCTTGTTATACCGCATTACTACGTAGTTATTTAAATTATCATCAATATGGGTTTATTGATTTACACGCGCCACAATTACGCGCGCCCCTACATCATATGCCGTGGTTGTATCAGATGTGGACAAGTTTGCAAGTCATTCAGCGTTTAATCCATCAAGCTAAAAAAATGGGTTATCACATCCAACAGCAATATTTATATCAATTACATGATCCTCATTATATTTTAAAGTTATTGCCTGCAAACCGTACTATTTTAACTTTATGCCATCAAAGTAAAAATAAAACACTGCAATTAATTCCTGAGCGCATTTATCATGATAAAAGTTGTATGAGCCACCAGCAACGCCCTGATTTAGCTTTGGAAATTATGACTCCTGATCAAGAAATTCCCAGCGTATATTTATTTGAAACCAAATACAAATTACAACATCCACAAGACAAACCTTATAAAGCGGATATTGATAAATTACATGCCTATCGAGATGCGATTTTGTACCAAGGGCAAAAAATAGTACATCATGCTGTACTACTTTATTTAGGGCAAACCTATCACTACCCCAGTGGATTACAAGCACTTCAAGCTCACCCAGATCATGAAGAAGCATTGCATCAAGAATTAGACAGCATCCTGTCTCAAGCCTTAGTATAATACCTGCCTACTCTAGCCTGCTTAGGATCACCTTATGTATATTGTTGCTGATGAAAATATCCCCTATATCAAAAATGCTTTTTCTGCTTTGGGCACAGTGCACACCTTAGCAGGGCGTACGATGACTGCGGAAGATGTGAAACAAGCAGATTTATTATTAGTCCGCTCTGTGACCCAAGTGAATGAAAAATTATTAAAAGGTAGTAAGGTAAAATTTGTCGCAACAGCAACGATTGGTTGCGATCATATTGATGAGGAATATCTCAAACAACAGGGGATCGGGTTTGCCAATGCCCCTGGGAGTAATGCGACCTCCGCAGCAGAGTATGTCGTCGCAGCTCTTATTGCTATGTCAGTTGAAAAAGAGAGAGCACTACAGGATTATACTGTCGGGATAGTGGGCTGTGGGCAAGTGGGATCACGTGTTGTACAAAAATTACAAGCATTAGGTGTGCGTTGTTTAGTCAATGATCCACCACGTCAAAAACAGGGTTTACCCTGTGATGCAGAATATGTCAGTTTAGAGGAGCTAATAAAACAAGCAAATTGTATTACTTTACATGTGCCACTGGAAAAGCAAGGTGACTATCCCACTTATCAGCTTATAGGAACGGCTGAATTACAGGCATTAAAAGAGAAGAGTATTTTTATTAATGCATCCCGTGGGGATGTGGTGAATGAAGCGGCTCTTTTATCTGTGTTAAACCAGCGTCAAGATATTGATTTAATTTTAGACGTATGGGAACAAGAGCCAAATATCAATATAGAAACTTTACAACGTGCCCAATTTGCCACACCCCATATTGCAGGCTATAGCCTTGATGGTAAAGTACGTGGTGTGGAAATGATTTATCAAGCTGTTTGCCAATACTTCAATCAATCTCCAATATGGGAGGCACAACAGGTTTTACCTCCTGCACCGTTACATAGCTTGCAGTTTAGTGAGGCAGCAACAGCAAAATATATTATTGAAACGGCTATTTTAAACTGCTATCACATTCGTGATGATGATAGACGAATGCGCACTTTATTAAGGGCTGAAAATAAAGCGACTTTATTTGATCTATTACGTAAAAATTACCCAATACGCCGTGAATTTAGTACAGTCACATTGCATATACCTACAATACAAAACCATTTAAAAGCATGTTTGGCTGCATTGGGTTTTCGTATTATTTAGTTAGCCAGGAATACGGTAATTATCTTGCGTCATTAAATCAACGCCACACTCTAATTTTTCTACCCAATCTAAAAATTGGTTAATTTTTTCTTTACCTTGGAATGAACGCCCATGTTGAGGTACAAGCCACTCTACATCTAGTTCACGTACCATATTCACCCAGTAACGACACACTTTATTAGAGCTCATATAGCGTTGATGAAAACCTTTCATATACGGAATATGGGCTTCAAAATTATCAACAGGAATGGACTCATCTCGTCCACCAATAGAAGCACCCATATCACCTGAAAAGAGAATTTTACTGACAGGATCGTAAAACTGAAAATTACCCTCAGAGTGTAAGAAATGGGCAGGTAGGGCTTTTAAAGACATGCTGCCTAATTCAATCTCCATACCTTGATCAGGAATACCAATAAGGCGATCTTTGACTTTCCCTGGAGTGGCAAAATGGGGAATAAAGCGATCCCATAATTCAGGTACAATAACCTTACAATCACTCCCAACAAGCCATTTATCTAAAGATGAAATAATGTCAGGGTCTTGGTGTGAGCCAATGACATATTCCAAACTTTTGGTAAATAAATATTTATAAGATTGCATAAATAAATCGTTATAAATTAAGTCCCCACCAGGATCAATTAATGCAGAATGATCACCATTAACAATTAAAAATTGATTCGCCTGAACCCCTTCTCCTGAAACAAGATCATAAAATGCAATGCACTTATGAATGCCATCATTATATAATTCTATAGCCATTTAGGCATTCCTCAATAATAAATAGAGTACTTATTGTTATACTATCATTCTTATTTTAGTGTATGAGCAATATAAACTATACACTTGATTAAATTAATTATTTTATAAGAATTTCAATATAGTCATGCAAAGTAGAAATCATAATTTATTATTATTCATATAACGCTTATACATACAATCTATATATGAAAAATAAAACAGATAATTATAGCATATAACTTTGTTGCTCTTATTAAGTTAGATAGAGATAACGATACATTATGCAAGAGATAAGTGTGCTTTTATGGTTTAGGATAATTTTATCTTTTTAAATTAAAAATTTAAAAATTCAATTGGTTATATGTTTTACTATTCTTTTGTATAAATCGATAAAATCAAAAAATTAAAAACCAACTGCGTAACTCCTAACTATAGATATAAAAAATAATAAAAAAAATTCCCTTTTTATAACCGTCAATACTATGTGACTTAAATTTAAAGTCATATATAGTTTGCATGAATAGCAGTGTCATGCTTAATATATTCTACTAAATTTTATATTTCCACCTAATTATAAATAGAAAATAACGAGAAATAATCCATTTTATACATACTTAAGTAAGTTCTGACGGTCAAGGTATTTTTGCTGGTAATGGCGGAAATTGTAATGCAGCCGCTACTGCCACACAACATGGTGGTAATGGTGGACATATGCGCCTTAATGCAGGGGTGACTGTTGATTTATTAAGCGGTACTTTTGCCACAGGTAAAGGCGGCACTAATTGCAGCCATAATGGTAAAGATGGTCGCTTTAATGCAGACCCACCCGTATTAAATATTGCAGGAGCCAATGTCAAAATTGAAGGTGGTGACGTGCAAATTTATGGGGGTGAAGGCTGGCAGCTTAACTTAACTGATATGCAAGATACTATTACTGCAACGGGTGATATTACTATTGCTGTTGGAGCTGGTGGTAGTATTGATTTAACAGGTATTTCAAGTACTGCATTTAATGCAGGCGGACAAGTTAATATCTTTGCTGATAATATTGCCTTAGATGATGGTGTAGTATTAAGTGATATTATTAAAGCAACAAATATTGTTGTTGGACCTAGTAAAATATTGCGTGATATTGCAGTGACTGCGCCAAGTAAATTATCAGGTGAACCGGGGGATGTATTACCTGTAGCAATTACTTTATCCAATGGAAGTTCTGCAGAAGATACTGTTACCTTAAACATTGTGGATTCTTCAGGGTGGAAAGTTAGTGCTGTATCAAGTCCTGCTACAGTTGATGCAAATGGTAATGTAAGTGTTGCAATTCCAGCATTGAAGAGTGTTGATGTGGAATTTAGTGTGACTTTAGCACCTACTGTTGGAGATAGTAATGTTGTTACTATTATTGCCACCTCTCAAGCTGATGCTGAAATTACCGATACAGCAGATGTACAACTCAATGTTGTTTCAGTGGATACTTTATTAATTAATGATAGTGTGACCACGCCTTCTACAGGCTCATCTGGCTCAGGTTCCTCTGGAACTTGTCCTACAACAGGTACTATCACTGGTATATGTCAAAATGATGGGCAAACTATCAAAGATGCAACCATTGAAGGAAATGTAGCTGGGGGCTTCCTTGAAGGAACGATTACTATTGTAGATACGGCACTTATTTCACGTATTACTGTTAAAAGTGGAGCCGTAGTAGAAGGGGGAGAATTTACAGGTTCTATTGTCAATAATGGTGAAATGAATAACTTCAGCTTTGTAGGTAGTTTACTTGAAAATGGTATCTTAGGTGGAAACATTACAGGGACTAATGCAATCCGTAGTACGGTTAAAAATGTACAACTTTCAACTGATGCTTCTGTTGAATATGTGGAATTAGAAGGCACTATTATAGGTGATCAGAACGCACCTGCGATGTTAACAAATCTTATTATTAAAGATAATGTGAAACTAGAAGGTGTAGTGATTGGGGTTAATGTGGAAATTGGCAACAATGTGACCTTTGGCAAAGGAGTACGCTTTGTTAATGTTGATGCCATACCAGCAGGTTTATCATTAACTGATGTATTACCTACTTTATCTATCTCAACAAATACAGGGGTTACGGGGGTCACACCAGTTGATTTATCCGCTGATATTTTCTCTGAAGGTGAAGGTTTATTAGCAGCTATTAATGCAACGGTTGCAGAGCAAGGTTGGGTATTAACACAAAATACACAACATGGATATTTGCAGCTCAATGATGGTAATTTCCGCTATACAGTACGTACCTCAGGGTTACGTAAAACAGCTAATTCAGCAGGCTTCCGTATGAGTGCAACACAAAAAGTACATTTCTACACTGGCACACAACTAGAAGTGGAAAACCAACCTGTTGTACAAGATATTAATGCCTTACAAACTGCATTAGCTGCAATGGGCTTACCGACTGTAGAAGTGAAAGAGGCTGGCACGATTAAAGTCATGAACACCGATGGTTCATGGTACAGTGCACGTCCTGATATTTTCTCTGAGCGGGTTGGAAATGAGCAAGCTGAAGGAGTGTTAGTAGAAGAAAGCGTACGCTTTACCTTTGTTGATGAGCAAGGGGATAAACGTCAGCAATTCTTTTATGCAGCCCCTGCTGATATGACCGCTTTACTTACTGTAGACAGTGGTTTCAGTCTTGATAACAACAGTCTGCTACGTGTAAACATCAACGGTAAAATCTATCAAGGTCGCTTAGATTACCGTGTTACACAAGGTACTGCACCTGCTGATGGTAAACTACAAGTGATTAGCTCTGCTGATGGCTTTACACTTATCTATCCAAATGGAGAAAGACAAGCCCTTTATACTAATTAATCTTATTAATGGTAGTCCTGCATAAGTAGTGCAAAAATTTTAACTAAGCCTGAATTATTGGGATACGAGCTTTTTAGTAGCACTACATTTTCAGGACTACCTTATTAATTAAGATAATTACCCCCCTGTTAAGCTGCAATGGCTTAACAGGGTTTTCTCATTTCTTACTGTCTCAATGCTGAAAGTAATTTATTCATGGTTGGGACACTTTTATACAACTGCCCTGTATCTAAAATAATACTGGTATCCTTGATTCCAAGGCTTGCTGCCACACTATGGTGAGCAGTGATTGGATGATAGCATTTCTTAGTACGTATTTTTTGCCTTTTAATAACTGTTTTTAATGCTTTTTTTCTATTATGTGCACACCAAATTGCCATGACTTTTTGATGTTGTCGAGTTGTCACACTGTTACTTGGTGCAACAAGATAGCGTACTTTTACGCCCATTTTTAATAGCTTATTTAAATGGTGATGAAGAGTATTAAAGCTATTTTGTTTTATATCAATAAACGCTGTAATTGTATGCTTGATATGTTGAGGGGTAAAAATAATCATACTATTTTCATTTAATGTTTTTAATGCATTAAGACGAATAGCACGCTTTTTCCTCTCTGATAAAGATTGAGCATGTTGACTGGCTAAATAATTATCACGTATGACAAATTTACCATCATCACTAATATAAAACATATAAGCACCAATTAATGCTTGATAAGTTTGTTTTTTATGAGAAGGTTTCAATTTTATATAATTAGGCATCACTTGTAATGCACTAAAATCCCGAATTTCTTGCATTAATGCAGTTTTTACTTCATGGGGGATGGGGCTGGCATAAAGGGAAAAATGAGGGATTAAAAAAAGCAACCCTAGACAAAAAAAACGCATCAGAACTCTCCACATGATGATATATAAACTAGCTAGAAGCTAGTATGCTTATGTGTTAAAACTGCGATGCAAAATAAAGACCGAAATGATAAATATTTTTATTAATTAGCTATAAAAGAGTTCAACATAAAGTGTAAGAAATTAATATCTAATATGAAAAATATATTTAAACTATTATAAAAACTACTTTATAGCTAATAGCTCCCCCTTAAAAAATTACCTATTCTTAACACTGTTAATTCATTAAACCACTCTCCTTATAACCCTAAATACAAACAAAACTAGAAAAAGAAATATATCGATGATTTCCCCGTCTTGGGTGTTTTTTTGCTAAAATAAGCCCATTTTAATCATCAACAAAAAATACTGTACCCAGTAAAGAATGAGGAGAATATTCTATGACGATGGACGACCGTGATGGTCTCATCTGGTTTGATGGTGAGCTAATTCCTTGGCGTGATGCAAAAGTACACGTATTAACCCATACACTTCATTATGGGATGGGGGTATTTGAAGGAATACGTGCGTATAACGCTGAGGAACAGGGAGCGGCAATTTTCCGTTTGCCTGAACACACCAAACGCCTGTTTAATTCTGCTCATATCTTAGGTATGCCGATTCCCTTTAATCACGATACGATTAATGAAGCATGTCGCGCTGTGGTACGTGAAAATAATTTAGAAACAGCTTACATGCGCCCTGTGTGTTTTTATGGCTCAGAAGGTATGGGTTTACGTGCGGATAATTTATCTGTTCACGTTGCCATTGCCGCATGGACATGGGGTGCATACTTAGGCACAGAAGGTATGGAAAAAGGTATTCGTATCCGTACTTCCTCTTACACTCGCCACCATGTAAACAGCAATATGTGTAAAGCCAAATCTAATGGAAGTTACATGAATTCCATGATGGCATTACAAGAAGCCCTCACCTGTGGTTATGATGAAGCCCTATTATTAGATGCACAAGGCTATGTTGTTGAAGGTAGCGGAGAAAATTTCTTTATTGTCCGTGATGGTAAAATTTATACCCCAGATTTAAGTAGTGCTTTAGCAGGGATCACCCGTGCAACTATTTTTGAACTTGCTGCAAAAGAGCTAGGCATCACTATTGAGGAAAAACGTATTTCTCGTGATGAAGTCTATATTTCAGATGAAGCCTTTTTCACAGGGACTGCCGCCGAAGTGACCCCAATTCGTGAGCTTGATAATCGCACGATTGGAACAGGCACACGCGGGCCTATCACAGAAAAATTACAAAGCTTATATTTTGATGTGGTACACGGTCGCCGCCCTGAATATGCAGACTGGTTAACTTTCGCTAAATAGGAAAAATCTCATGAGTCAAGCTACCCCAAATGCTGAAACCCGTTACGAAGTCACTAAAGCAGATACCCCATTACACTGCCCTATGCCAAATAGCAGTTTATGGAATTCACACCCTAAAGTCTTTTTACCCATTGAAGACACAGGTCATGCTAACTGCCCCTATTGTGGTGCAGAATATGTCTTAGTTGATAAAAAATAACGTTGAATTGTAGTGAATACAACACGTTTTTCAGAATCTATTCTTATCGTTGGCCCTTCATGGGTCGGCGATATGCTGATGGCACAAAGTTTATTTAAAGCATTAAAACAAGATAATGCAACCTGCCATATTGATGTACTGGCATCAGAATGGAGTGAAGGTTTATTAAAACGAATGCCTGAAGTACGCCATGTAATTGTACATAATTTTGCACATGGACAATTTGCATGGAAAGAACGCCAAGAGCTGGGTATCAGTTTACGCAAACACGATTATGATCGGGCTATTGTGTTGCCTAATTCTTGGAAATCTGCCTTAGTACCTTACTGGGCAAATATCCCGCAGCGCACAGGGTTTACAGGGGAATTGCGTTATGGTTTGTTAACCGATCGGCGTGATTTAGATAAATTACTGTTACCTAAAACTGTAGATCGTTTTGTTGCCCTAGGTTTAGATAAAAGTGATGAGCGCATTGGGTCGTTTTTACCTGCCCCGCGCTTATCACCAAAACCTGTACCACCTGAGATGTTGGCGCGTTTAGGGATTGAGTATCAGATTGATCGTCCTGTTCTTGCTTTATGTACAGGGGCTGAATATGGTCCTTCAAAACGTTGGCCCTTAGAGTATTTTGCTGAAGTTGCCCAGCAAAAAATCAGTGAAGGCTGGCAAGTATGGTTATTTGGCTCTCATAAAGATACAGAGATTAATCAACGTGTGAATACCTTAACAGGGCATCAATGTGTTGATTTAACAGGCTGTACACAGTTAGAAGAAGCCGTGGATTTATTAGCCTTAACCCAAGCGGTTGTTGCCAATGATTCAGGCTTAATGCATGTCGCCTCTGCTTTAGATCGCCCCTTAGTTGCGGTGTATGGCTCTTCTAATCCATATATGACCCCGCCTTTACGCAAAAATGCCTGTACAGATATTGTCTATCAAGGCTTAAAGTGTAGCCCTTGTTTTAAACGTACGTGTAAATATAAGCATATGGATTGTTTACGCACGATTACTCCTGAACAAGTGTTACATTTATTAGAAAAATATAATTAAGTTTGATATCAGCATTAAAAAAGAGGAACTATATTGTTTTATAGATAGTTTCTCTTTCGCTGATTAGTTGCAGCTTATTTAAAAAAATGGTAATTCTGAATAAGCAGTGTAGTGGTGTATAAAAAGCCAAATAGCACCTATATAATTCTCAAGTTTTTTTGAGAAAGAGAGTATTTTTCTAACTAAAGGTGAAATTCTCTGTCTAAATGTATTATTTAACCTTTCAATATAGTTTATCTTCTCTTGCTCTATTATCCATCATTGCATTAATGTTGGGTTTAATGTTAATTGCTAGCTTAGCTGCAAAAATTAGTGATTACTTTTGTTCTGAAAAAGCCGTAAAACCTCTTAATCGAACTGCTGGCAGTATCATGATGTTAGCAGGTGGCTTTTTAGTTACATCCAAATAAAAACTATTTTTCCTCCTAAATAGCATAGATGAAAATTTATGCTATTAATGTAATACTATTCTTTAAAATTAAAATACTTAGTATAAAAAACATATTAATTTTATGATACGTTATATCATAAAATAAGGAGGGGAGATGACCCAAATCTCACAAAAATTTATTACTATTGAAAATAAAAAAATTCGTGTTGAAACTATTCAGCCAACAACAGTTATTAATAAAACAGATGCACCTTGTTTAGTTTTTTTACATGAAGGTTTGGGCAGTATTGCCCAATGGCGTGATTTTCCCCGTTTAGTCTGTGAACAAACAGGCTTAACAGGTATCGTCTATGAGCGATTTAATTATGCACACTCTAGCTTTTTACCCACTGTGCGCACAATGGACTATATGCATGATGAAGCCTTGGTGTATTTATCCCAAGTATTAGATGCTTGTGATATCAAAAAAAGTATTTTAGTAGGGCATAGTGATGGCGGGTCGATTGGGTTAATTTTTGCTGCACATTATCCTGAGTATGTACAGGCATTGATTACCGAAGCGGCGCATGTCTTTGTTGAAGAGATTACCCTTGAAGGTATTAAAGAAGCAGAAGCCTTTTTTAAAACCCACAATCTTATTGAAAAATTAGCCCGCTATCATGGTGACAATGCTGAACAGGTTTTTTATAACTGGTTTAATATTTGGATGGCACCTGAATTTAAACAATGGAATATTGAAGTTTTTTTGCCCAATATTTATGCGCCTGTATTAGCTATTCAAGGATTACAAGATGAGTATGGGACAGAAGAGCAGGTCGATGCAATTGTAGAACAAGTCTCTGGAGAAGCTGAAAAATGTATGGTTGATAACTGCCAGCATGTACCGCATCACCAAGCAAAAGAAGTTGTATTAGCACGAATGGTTGCCTTTATAAAACAGCAAACAATAGCACTATAAGACGGCTTCACTTGCATCTTAATTCCCCCCCTAGGTATGATACCCCCCAATATGATTGGGGTAGGCAAATCATGATCTAGTTTATCAGTGATAAAAAAGTGCTCTTTTTTACTGCCTTTCTCTCTCTTTTCCCTCTCCTAAAAACTATAAAAAATGATGCCAGAAACTGCCACGCCCCCACATGCTTTACATGGTGGAAATATTCATGCTTTTGCCCAACAATGGCAGTGTGAGACAACAGATATTACCGATTTTTCAGCCAATATTAATCCTTATCAAGCGGTGAGTTTGCCTTTATGCAGTACCGTTGATTATCACGCTTATGCTGACCCAGACTATACATTATTAAAACAAGCCTTATATCAACGTTATCCACTCTTAGTAGGGCAAGATATAGAACCTTTTAATGGGGCATCAGCAGCTATTTTTGCCTTATTACGTTTTTTAAACCCCAGCCATGCCAGCCTTTACGCACCTTTATATTTAGAATACCCGCGCTTACTTACTCAACAGGCTTGTCCTATCACATGGGTGAATCGTCTTGATTCTCTTAATACCGTGCATACTGAGGTACCACGGGGTTCAGTGGTGATTTTTGTTAATCCCTCCACCCCTGATGGGCAGTATTATCCCTTGGAATCATTACTTGAAGCATGGGCGGCGCGTGATTGTACGGTGATTATTGATGAATCATTTTTAGATTTTAGTGGTTTACCTTCGGCAATGGCATATTTAGCCACCTATCCAAAATTATATATTATTAAATCACTGACTAAATTTTATGGCTGTGCAGGCGTGCGTGTGGGCTTTATTGCAGGGCAAGATTTAAATGATTTACGCACCCATGAACCTGCATGGAAACTCTCCAGTTTTGATATGTACTACATCCAACAGGCATTAAAAAATCAACTATTTATTCAACAAACCCAACAAGAAACAAAAGATTATCGCCAGCAATTACACACTATTTTAGCCAACACAGGGCTGTTTAAAACACTCTACCCCAGTCACTGTAATTTCTTATTAACACAACTGGCACAAATTAGTATTGAACAATTAGAGCAGCAACTACATGCGCATAAAATTTTAGTGCGCTCCTGTCACAATTTTCATTTTTTAGATTCTTCTTTTGTACGCTTTGCAGTCAAATCACCGCAAGCTTTAGCCACCTTACAACAGGCGTTTACAGCATGACAATGAACTCACTGTCTATTTTAGGAACCACCTCAGATGCAGGTAAAACTACGGTTGTCATGGCATTATGTAAAATTTTTGCTGATCAAGGTTACCGTGTTGCCCCATTTAAAGCCCAAAATGTCTCGAATAATTCAGGTGTGGGGGAAGATGAGCGTGAACTGGCAAGAGCCCAGTATTTCCAAGCGGAAGCCGCAGGCGTACCCGCCACTTATCATTTAAACCCTGTGATGTTGAAATCACACGGCAACGGTTCCGTGCATATTGTATTAAATGGGCAGGTGCATAAATCCAATGATGTATACGGTTACTACCGAGAATTAGATGGATTAAAAACCCATGTCAGCGCCGCATTTGAGTATTTACAAGAAAAATATGATTTTGTGATTGCAGAAGGCGCGGGGTCACCTGTTGAATTAAATTTAATTCACAAAGATTTATCGAATACCTTTATTGCAGAAGAATATCAAACTAAATTAATCTTAGTCGCTGATATTGAGCGCGGCGGGGTGTTTGCGTCGATTTATGGCACTTTAGAATTACTAGATCCTGCCTTACGTAAAAATGTGATAGGGGTGATTGTCAATAAATTCCGTGGGGATCAGCGTTTTTTTGAAGAAGGGCGTAAGATTATCGAAGAGCGTTTTCAAGTACCTGTGCTGGGTGTTGTGCCCTATCAAGCTTTAAATATTGATATGGAAGATTCTTATTCTTTACAAAATTATCAGCAGCGCATTGATACGCCTAAAATTAAGCTCGCCATTATCGCTTACCCAAGTATCAGTAATTATAACGATGTTGATCCTCTGATGGCTGATCCTGAAATTCATGTTGATATTATTCAGCATTACCGCCCTTTATCAGGTTTTGACATGGTGGTTTTAGCAGGCAGTAAAACCACTATCCGTGATTTACAGTGGTTAAAACACACAGGACTATTTACTGAATTACAGCAATTTACAGGGCAAATTTTTGGGATTTGTGGCGGCTATCAAATGCTGTTTGAAAAAATATGTGATCCTTTAGGTGTGGAAGCAAAAGAAGCCAGTGAAGAGGATGGTTTAGGCTATATTGATGATCGCATTACTTTTGCAGAGAAAAAGATTTTAAAACGTCAAACTTATCAAGCTTTTGAGCACACGGTAAAAGGCTATGAAATCCATATGGGGAAAGCGGCAAAATACCCCCTGTATTATCATCAAGCGCGTATTGCAGGCACACATATTCATGGAATTTTTGATAATAATGCGTTTCGTACAGCGTGGTTTAAACAAATTAACCCTGAATATATAGGCTATGATTACAGTAGTTACCGTACTGAAACTATTCAAAGTTTTGTTGATATGATTGCGGATAATGTGGATTGTGAGCAGATTTTACAGGCGTTAGCCAAAGAGTAAATATGTATATTGATAGTGTGATCATTGCCTATTTAGTGGATCATTTTTTTGGTGAATTTCCACTCACCCACCCCGTGGTCTATATGGGGAGGTTTATTCAATTTTTTGAAACCCATTTTTATCAGCCCACTATTAAACGTGGGGCGGTTTTAGTGGGCAGTTTATTGCTGATATGTTTTTTAATTGCTGTCACATTAGAAGCACTGATTTATCAGCTTTTTCCCACCCCGTGGGCAGTGGTGATAATTGGTATTCTTGCTTCTACAGGTATTGCCATGCATATGTTGTATGACTGTGTACGCGCTGTGGTCACCGCTGATGATCCGCGTCATGCAATCAGCCAGCTCGTTAGTCGTGATACCACAAACATGAGCGACAGTGATGTTTATAAAAGTGCCTTAGAAACATGGGCGGAAAATTTAAGTGATGGTGTGGTCGCGCCTTTATTTTATTTATTATTCTTTGGCTTAAAAGGTATTGTGATTTATAAAGCCATTAATACCTTAGATTCGATGATAGGCTATAAAACGGATCGCTATTTTTTATTTGGACGGGTGGCGGCGCGACTGGATGATGTAGCAAACTATATTCCTGCCCGTTTAACCGCAGTTTTATTATTACTCTGCTTACCTTGGTCAAAAGCAACTTGGCATGGCTTATGGCGAGATTGCCACGCTTTGGAAAGCCCTAATGCAGGTTATCCTATCGCTGCTTTAGCACATGGGTTACAAGTCTGTTTAGGCGGCGATACCGTATATCATGGTAAAGTAAAACAAAAACCTATTATTGGCACAGGAAAAAACCAACTGGATGCAACGGATGTCTATCGTGGGCTGGCGTTACGTGCTCATTTAGATCGCTGGTTATTGGGTATTTTATTAGTATGGATACTGATGACGGGAGTGTCAGGGTGAAAGTTTTATTTCTCGGTGGGGTCAAAAGTGGTAAATCACGCCTAGCAGAACAACGCGCTTGTGAACTCGCGGAGCAGAATAATAAAAGTAAACCTTATTATCTCGCCACCACAGAATGTTTAGATGAGGAAATGCAACAACGTATTGCAGTACACCAACAACAACGTGCGGATCGATTTATTTCCATTGAAGAGCCGCTTCATCTTGTTAACACAATACAGCAACTCCCTGCTCATCAAGTGATCTTAATTGAGTGTGTCACCATGTGGATAAATAACATGCTTTATCATGAAAAATCTTTTGATGCGATTACAGCAGAAATCAGCCAATTATTAGCCCAACCGCATACCCTTATTTTTGTGTTAAATGAAATTGGCTTTGGCGTGATTGGAGAAAATAAGTTAATCCGTCAATTTATTGATATTTCAGGAAAAACAGGACAACAACTTGGCGCAGGCTGTGATGAAGTACATTTATGTGCTGCGGGGTTAGCCTTGCGTATGAAATAACAACGACTCCTTTTTTCTAAAATATAACATAGCCACAACACCCTCCCCCTTTCCCTCGCCTTTTTTTTAGCAAAATATGCTATGATTGCCGCCTCGAATTTCCCCGCCTTATCACAAAGATAAGGCATTATCAGCCCTAATTACGGGGCTTTTGACTAGTTTTATCCTTATGAATTTATCCCCTGAAAACCTAATTGCTCTGATGAATAGTTGGGCACCTGAATTAATTTGGGTGTTAATGTTAATTGTCTGCTTTAGTGCAGTCTTATTTTTATATCGCTTTTTTGGTGCGGCTGGTTTATATAGCTATATCAGTATTGCGGTGATTGGTGCGAATATCCAAGTATTAAAAACGGTACAATTTTCTGTGTATCCTGAACCTGTTGCACTGGGTACAATTTTATTTGCTTCTGCTTTTCTTGCCACTGATATTTTAGCCGAACATTTTGGTAAAGAGGCGGCGCGTAAAGGAATTTGGTTAGGGTTTTGTACCTTCTTATTCTTTACCATTTTTATGGTGTTAAATCTTGGTTTCAGCCCTCTTACCGAAGAACAAGCAGGTGAAGCCATGGCGTGGGCTTTACCTTATCATGATTATATGAGTGCACTTTTCACTCCCCAAGTGGCATTTTTTGCAGCGGGAATGATTGCGTATTTAATTAGTCAAATGCATGATGTATGGTTTTTTCACTGGTTAAAAGAGAAGTTCCAAGGTAGACATTTATGGTTACGTAATAACGTATCAACGATGGTTTCTGCTTTGATTGATAACACTATTTTCTCTGTGTTAGCATGGATTGTATTCGCAACCCAAGCCTTACCGATTGACACCGTTGTCTTTACCTATATTTTAGGTACTTATTGGTTACGTTTAATTGTCGCGGTACTTGATACCCCATTTGTTTACCTTGCACGTCATTGGAAACCTAAACATGTCTGATTATCCTAATTTTCGTTTTGATATCACACATCAAGACAGTGATACCCGTGCGCGCTTGGGTGTACTCCATACCCCACATGGTAGTTTAGAGACCCCTAATTTTATTTTTTGTGCGACAAAAGCGGCGATTAAAGCGGGGGGGCCTCGGGATTTAGAAGAGATTCAAGCGGATATTATTCTCTCTAATACCTATCATTTAATGCTACAACCCACGGCTGAAATTGTTGAAAAGATGGGCGGTTTGCATAAGTTTATCGGTTGGGATAAACCGATGTTTACAGACAGTGGTGGCTTCCAAATTTTCAGCCTTGGACATGGTTCTGTAGCGGAAGAGGTGAAAGGTACACGGAATACAGAGCGTAATAAAACGCTATTAAAGATTACGGAGAAAGGGGCGGAGTTTCGTGCTTATACGAATGGGGAGAAGCATTTATTAACCCCTGAGCGTTCGATTGATATCCAACGTCGGTTAGGGGCTGATTTAATTGTTGCCTTTGATGAGTGTACGCCGTTTCATGTAGATAAAGATTATACCGCGCGTTCTATGCATATGACCCATCGCTGGGCGGAGCGTTCGCTGGCTGAGTTTGATCGCGGTAATAATGGCGCGCAAGCGATGTATGGGATTGTACAGGGGGGGGTGTATGAGGATTTACGCCGTGAAGCAGCGGAGTATATTTCTTCTCGTCCTTTCTTTGCTCATGCGGTAGGTGGTTCATTAGGTGCAGATAAAGCGCAAATGTATGACGTGGTGAGTTTTACCATGCAATATCTTTCTCCTGAGCGTCCTGTACATTTGTTAGGCATTGGTGGTGTGGATGATATTTGGGAAGGGGTGTCCCAAGGGATTGATACTTTTGATTGTGTGTCACCTACACGGATTGCGCGTCATGGCTGGGCGTTGGTACGTTGGGGTAAAAAGTACCGTTTAAATTTACGTAATAGTCGTTTTCGTGATGATCCTGAGCCTTTAGATCCAGAATGTGATTGTAGTACTTGCAAAACTTATTCTCGTGCTTATTTGCATCATTTATTTAAAGCTGGGGAGTTTCAAGGGATGCATTTATTGACGGTACATAATATGCGTTTTATGACGCGTTTATTACAAACTATTCGCCAAGCAATTAAAGATAATCGTTTTACTGAAGCGCGTCGTGAATGGTTTAGTGTATAAGGTTTTTATTTTTTATGTGATATTGGAGTATTAAGCAGGAGAGCCTGTAAAATGTATGGTGGTAATATTTGTGGTTACCTTTGAACAACCACCGAAGGGTCAACCATCACCACAAAAACCACCATTACAGAAATGACCACCACAGGGCAACCACAAGGGTGTGCCCCTACAGTTACATTCATTAAAAAACAAAAAAAGGGGGTTACCGCAACCAACACAGTAACCCCCTTAAACAATATGTGACGACTAAAGGAGAGTCATAAGCACTCCGCAGTGCTTATGTTTCACTCATATATTCTATTTTTTTATCTTACCAAGGCTTCCTCCTTGGGGCATATAGATCAGTAATCGTACCCTCTGCCATTTCTGCTGCAAAATTAAAGGTTTCAGATAAGGTTGGGTGTGGGTGAATGGTTAAAGCAATATCTTCCACATCAGCCCCCATTTCTAATGCCAGCACTGCTTCAGCAATTAACTCGCCTGCATTAGTCCCAACAATCCCCGCGCCAATAATACGTTTGGTTTCTTTATCAAAAAGAACTTTGGTAATGCCTTCATCACGCCCGATACTTAAAGATCGTCCGCTGGCTGCCCACGGGAAACTGCCTTTTTCATAAGCAATTTTCTGTGCTTTGGCTTCAGTTTCAGTCAGCCCCATCCATGCCACTTCAGGATCAGTGTAAGCAACAGAAGGAATAGTGCGCGCATCAAAGAAAGATTTATGCCCAGCAATCACTTCGGCTGCCACTTTACCTTCATGTACTGCTTTATGTGCCAACATGGGCTGTCCAACAATATCACCAATGGCAAAAATATGCGGGACATTGGTGCGCATTTGTTTATCTACTGCAATAAAGCCATAGTCATCTACCTGCACACCTGCTTTATCTGCGCCAATTAAACCACCATTAGGACGACGACCTACAGAGACTAAGACTTTATCAAATACATCTTTTTCAGGGGCTTTTTTCCCTTCAAAAGAAGCATGTAAACCGTCTTCTTTGGCTTCAATCCCTGTTACTTTGGTACTAACAAAAATATTCTCATATTTTTTCTTAATCCGTTTCTCTAAAGGCTTGACGATATCACGATCTGCCCCTGGAATTAAGCCATTAGTAAATTCAGCAATAGTGATTTTAGTCCCTAAAGCGGCATAAACAGTTGCCATCTCTAAACCAATAATACCCCCGCCGATGACCAGCATCCGCTTAGGAATATCTTTCAGAGCTAACGCGCCTGTAGAGTCAATTAAACGCTCATCTTCATAAGGAAAACCAGGGATTTTAGTCGCTTGTGATCCTGCTGCAATAATCGCATTCGCAAAAGCAATGGTTTTATTACCGTCTTCAGTGGCAACAGTTAAGGTATTAGCAGAGCTAAATTCTGCTACACCATGTACTACTTCCACTTTACGTTGTTTAGCAAGTCCTGATAACCCCCCTGTTAAGCGGTTTACAATTTTTTCTTTGTAAGCTAATAATGCAGCGCGATCAATCTCAGGTTTGGCAAATACCACCCCTGTATCGGTCATTTCTTCTGCTTCATTAATCACCGCAGCGGTATGTAATAAAGCTTTAGAAGGAATACACCCTACATTTAAGCATACACCGCCTAAACTGCTGTAGCGTTCAACTAAAACAACTTTTTTACCTAAATCCGCAGCACGGAAAGCCGCTGTATAGCCCCCTGGCCCTGCACCTAATACCACTACATCGGCACGAATATCGGCAGGCACATCAGGAATCGTTGCCGCCACCACAGGGGCAACAGTTTCCGCTTCTGCTTTAGCGGGAGCTGCGGCAGGAGCGGAGGCACTGGCAGGTGCAGCTGCGCCTGCTGCACTTAAGGTCAGAACCAAAGAGCCTTCAGAGACCTTATCTCCTAAAGCTACATGCATGGCTTGCACAACTCCCGCCTCTGGGCTGGGGATATCCATAGAAGCCTTATCACTTTCTAAGGTAATTAAAGGCTGTTCTACCTCAATGCTATCACCCACATTAACTAATACGTCAATAATTTCAACCCCATCAAATTCCCCAATATCAGGGACTTTGACTTCAACAGAAGCAGCGGCGGCAGGAGCAGCTGTAGGTGCTGTCTCTGCAGCAGGAGCAGGTGCACTGGCAGCAGCTTCTGTACTCAGTAATAACACTAAACTGCCTTCAGAGACTTTCTCTCCTAAGCTCACTTTCATCTCTTGTACCACCCCTGCGGCAGTACTGGGGATGTCCATCGATGCCTTATCACTTTCTAAAGTAATTAATGGCTGTTCAACTTCTACACTGTCCCCCGCACTAACCAATACATCAATGATTTCAACACCGTCAAAATCACCAATATCAGGGACTTTTATTTCTATTACGTTACTCATTTGTTCATCTCTCTGTCATGCGTCATGATTTTGTTGGACTTACAGTAGTAAGCAACGTACATCCGCTAAAATGAACCCAAGGTAACTGGTGAAACGTGCGGCAGCAGCTCCATCAATCACACGGTGATCGTAAGATAAAGATAAAGGTAACATCATACGGGCTGCGAATTCGCCATTGTCTTGGTAGACAGGCTGCATCTTAGAGCGTGATACACCTAAAATAGCCACTTCAGGTGCGTTCACAATCGGGGTGAATGCTGTGCCACCGATACCGCCTAAACTACTGATAGTAAAGCAAGCACCTTGCATTTCTTTAGGCCCAAGCTTGCCATCACGAGCTTTTTTGCTTAACTCCCCTAAATCAGCAGCAATATCAAATAAGCCTTTTTTATCCACATCACGGACAACAGGCACCACTAAGCCGTTTGGTGTATCGACTGCAACGCCAATATTGACATATTTTTTTAGAATCAAGTTTTCTTTGCTTGGATCTAAAGAGGCGTTGAAGTTTGGATATTCACGTAATACCGCTGCACATGCTTTGAGTAAGAAAGCTAAAAAGGTGAGTTTAACCCCACGTTGTTCAGCTTGTGCTTTTAATGATTTACGGAAAGCTTCTAAATCAGTGATATCCGCTTCATCAAATTGGGTCACATGTGGTACGTTTAACCAACTACGGTGCAAACTGGTACCTGAAATTTTCTTGATACGCCCTAGTGGAACCGTTTCAATTTCGCCAAATTTACTGAAATCAATCGCAGGTATTTCTGGAATGCCCGCGCCTGTATTGGCAGCAGGGGCTGCGCCTGTGACAGGTACATTTCCTTCAGTTAATACTTGTTTAACAAAACTTTGTACGTCTTGTTTAACAATTCTGGCTTTACGTCCAGAGCCTGCAATTTTAGTTAAATCAACCCCTAATTCACGTGCAAAACGACGTACAGACGGGCTGGCATGAGCTCGTTTAAAGCCTGATTCATCGACTTTTGCAGGTTTAGGTGGAGGTGGTGCATTGACTTCACTGGGAGCGACCGCAGTGGAATCAGATGGCATCGGTGTATGATCAGGACGTGCCACAGCTTCTGTTGCTGGTGCAGCGGGAGCTTCCTCTGCTGAGGCTTCCCCTGTTGTTTCTAATAATAAAACTAAAGAGCCTTCAGATAATTTATCACCTAAAGCCACTTTAAGACTTTTGACTACCCCTGCATCAGAGCAAGGAATATCCATAGAAGCCTTATCACTTTCTAAGGTAATTAAAGGCTGTTCAACTTCGACTTGATCACCTTCAGCCACTAAGATATCAATGATGGCAACATCATTGAAGTCACCAATATCAGGGACAAGAATTTCTTTTATCGCCATGTGTTGCCACTCCTTACACAGTCATTGGGCTGGGTTTATTTGGATCAATGTTGTATTTCTGCATGGCTTTAGTCACCGTACTGGCAGGTAAGCTACCTACATCTACTAAGGCTTTTAATGCAGCAATCACAACATAGTGGCGATCAACTTCAAAGAAACGGCGCAGTTGTTTACGAGAATCACTGCGTCCAAATCCGTTGGTACCTAATACATGGTAAGGTTTGGGTACAAAGGCACGAATTTGCTCACTGTAGGCTTTAATGTAGTCAGTTGCAGCAATCACAGGCCCTGAACGTTCTTGTAAACATTGGGTTACATAGCTAACACGTGGAGACTCTTCTGGATGTAATAAGTTCCAACGCTGAATTTCAGATCCTTCACGGTATAATTCATTGAAACTGGTGACACTCCAAATATCTGCCGCAACACCGTAATCTTCTGCTAATAAGGCAGCCGCAGCAATCACTTCACGTAAGATTGTTCCACTTCCTAACAGTTGTACACGTAATTTATCTTCTGTAGAACTGGAGGTTTTGAAAGGATACATCCCTTTGATAATGCCTTCTTTGACATCTTCACCTTCAGGCATGGCTGGGTGTACGTAGTTCTCATTCATCGCTGTGATGTAATAGAACACACTTTCTTGGTTCTTATACATACGCTCTAAACCGTTATGCATAATCACCGCAACTTCATAACTAAAGGTTGGGTCATAAGAAATACAGTTTGGAATTTGTGCAGCAGTTAGTAAGCTGTGTCCATCTTGATGCTGTAAACCTTCTCCAGATAAAGTTGTCCGTCCTGCTGTGCCCCCAATAAGGAAACCACGAGCTTGCATATCACCTGCTGCCCATGCTAAATCGCCAATACGTTGGAAACCAAACATAGAGTAGAAGACGTAGAAAGGAATCATGCTCACATCATGGTTAGTGTAAGCCGTGGCAGCAGCAATCCATGAGGAGAATGCACCCGCTTCATTAATTCCTTCTTCAAGAATTTGACCTTTTTTATCTTCACGATAATACATGATTTGGTCAGCATCTTGTGGCTCGTATAATTGCCCTTCAGAAGAGTAAATCCCTAATTGACGGAACATACCTTCCATACCAAAAGTACGTGCTTCATCAGGTACGATAGGAACAATATTTTTACCAATTTTCTTATCACGGGTTAAGGCGGTTAGTACACGTACAAAGGCCATTGTGGTAGACATTTCACGGTCACCACTGCCTTTTAATACAGCATCAAATGCACTTAATTCAGGAATTTCTAATGGGGTAGTATGACGTGGACGTGATGGGAGGTAACCCCCTAAAGCTTCACGACGCTCACGTAAGTATTTCATCTCTGGGCTATCAGGCGCAGGTTTGAAAAAGGGGGCTTCAGCAATTTGATCTTCAGGAATTGGGATATTAAAGCGTTCACGGAAAGCGCGTAACGCAGTTTCCCCCATTTTTTTCTGTTGGTGAGTGATGTTTTGTCCTTCACCTGCTTCACCCATCCCGTAACCTTTTACAGTTTTCACTAGGATTACAGTGGGTTGCCCTGTGTGCTTAGTCGCCGCAGCGTAAGCAGCATATACTTTATGCGGATCATGTCCACCACGATTTAAACGCCAAATATCATCATCGCTCATATTGGCGACCATGGCTTTTAATTCAGGGTATTTACCAAAGAAGTGCTCACGGGTGTACGCGCCCCCTTTAGCTTTAAAGTTTTGGTACTCTCCATCTACAGCTTCTTCCATACGTTGATAGAGTAAGCCTGTGGTATCCATTGCTAATAATGGATCCCAGTAAGACCCCCAAATCACTTTGATGACGTTCCAGCCTGCACCACGGAATTCACCTTCTAATTCTTGGATGATTTTACCGTTACCACGAACAGGACCATCAAGACGCTGTAGGTTACAGTTGACCACAAAAACAAGGTTATCCAGTTTTTCACGTGCAGCTAAACCGATGGCACCTAATGACTCAGGCTCATCCATTTCTCCATCACCCATAAATGCCCACACTTTACGTTTTTCAGCATTAATGAGTTCACGGTGTTCTAGGTATTTCATAAAACGGGCTTGGTAGATTGCCATTAATGGCCCAAGTCCCATTGAAACAGTTGGGAATTGCCAGAAATCAGGCATTAACCAAGGGTGAGGGTAAGAGGATAAACCATCATTATCAACTTCTTGACGGAAACCGTGTAACTGGTCTTCAGTTAAACGTCCTTCTAAGAAAGCACGCGCATAAATCCCTGGGGCAGAGTGCCCTTGGAAGAAAATTAAATCTCCACCATGGTTATTGCTTTTGGCATGGAAAAAGTGGTTGAAACCCACTTCATAAAGGGTTGAGGCGGAGGCATAACTGGCAATATGTCCTCCTAATTCACTGTTGTGACGGTTGGCTTGTACAACCATTGCCATCGCATTCCAGCGAATAATAGATTGAATCTTAGATTCTAAGTCTAAATCACCCGGCGAATGTTCTTCTTTACTACGGGGGATTGTGTTTAGGTAGGCGGTGTTTGCGCTAAAGGGGATATAGGCACCTGAACGACGTGCTTTGTCGATCATAGTATCTAATAAATAATGTGCACGCTCAGGACCTTCGTTTTCTAAAACGGAGGCAATCGCTTCCATCCATTCCTCTGTTTCTAGCGGATCTATATCGATCTTATCAGTCATAGCTGCTCCTTTTGGGGATGACAAATTTTTATTATCTAAATCATGCACACCTTGTGAGTGCTCACATGATCAGGGTGAGTATTTTACTTGTGAGAAAACGCGTTAAAACTATGTGCTTATGGCACATATTAATTTTTAAAACCAAGCTTGTTTGGGTTGAAACATCGCTTGATATCTCTTTTATTACTCATTCTTATATTTATTATAATAAATTCTTATTCTTTGTTCGCAAATAATAAGTTTTTATTATCAACTAGTCAATCAACTCCCTGTACTATTTTGTGAAAATAGTATTTATATCGTTAATATACTTATAAATAAAACATATAATGATTTATAATCAATAAGTTAAGAACGTGCTGTAAATATGTATTTTATACAAAATAGGAAAGACTATAAATTATCCATACTGTCAAAGGATGAGTGTTTTATCCGTTCATTTATTTAAATCTCTTACTAAGCATAATAAATAAAGTGGCGTTATGCTTAGAAAGAGGAGTTAAATTCTGTTGTTATCGCAGTATCATTACGGTAAACGTTCTGCAATAAGTTCAATCCAGTGTTTAACAGGAATTTCTGCTTTACTTTGTAAATGCATTTGACAACCAATATTAGCCGTGACAATAAATTGGGGAGCACCCGAATTTAATGCGGCTAATTTGTTGTCACGCAGTTTTGCAGAAATATCAGGTTGTAACACTGAATAGACCCCCGCCGATCCACAACATAAGTGGCTATCAGGAACAGGCGTGGGTTGAAAACCAAACTTGATTAATAAGGGTTCAAGTACCCCATTGAGTTTTTGCCCATGCTGTAAGGTACAAGGCACATGCACGGCAATTTTTTCGTGTGTTGTGGTAGGCTGTAAGGGGCTGATATCTTCATTAACAATGATTTCACTGATATCTTTAGCAAGGGTGGCGACCTTCGCGGCTTTATCAGCATATTCAGGATCATCTTTTAATAAATAATCATACTCTTTCACAACACTCCCACAGCCACTGGCAGTCACAATAATTGCCTCTGCCCCTGCTTCAATATGTGCCCACCATGCATCAATCAGTTTACGCATACGTTGTTGCGCTTTTTCATGATCAGAAAGATGATGATCTAATGCACCACAGCAGCCTGTATTGTTAGGGCGTATGACTGAGATACCCAGCTTATCTAATATTTTAATTGTGGCATCATTGGTATTAGGGGATAAAGTGGGCTGTACACAGCCTTCTAAAATAAGCATTTTCCGCGTGTGCACTTGTGGCTGGTGCACAATACGAGGCGGTAAAACAGGAATTTGTTTTTTTAATATACTGGGTAATATAGGACGAGCAAGACGCGCCATCCCAAGTAAACTGGCAAAACGTTTGGGTTCAGGGAAAACAGTTTGCATCCCCCAACGCATCATTTTATCTAAGGGCTGGCGGGAGACTTTGTGTTCAACTAACTCGCGCCCTCGATCAATTAATTGCCCATATTTAACTCCTGATGGACAAGTGGTTTCACAGGAGCGACAAGTGAGGCAACGATCCAAATGTTTTTGGGTTTCGGCTGTGACCTCATTACCTTCTAACACAGATTTAATTAAGTAAATCCGTCCTCGAGGACCATCTAATTCATCGCCTAATAATTGATAAGTGGGACACACTGCAGTACAAAATCCACAATGCACACAGGTACGTAAAATATCATTAACTTCATCCCCCCAAGCAGCTTGCTTGACGGCATCAGTGAGCTGAGTTTTCATAATCGCTTACCCTACCAATGCAATGACATACGATGAGGATTAAAAATTCCAGCAGGATCAAATTGCTGTTTTAATCGTTGATGTAATGTTTTCAATGCAGGGGGTAAAGGATGAAATACTGCACTTTTACGATTTCCACCTCGAAATAAAGTGGCATGTCCCCCTAATTGGCTGACTTGCTCACGGATTTCTGTAGCATCAATATCTGTGTATAGCCAACGCTGTGCTCCGCCCCACTCATAAAAAGTATTACCTGCTAAAGTAAGTAATGGTGCTGTGGTGGGTAAAGAGATACGCCATAAAGGACGAGAATCAGTAAAAAAACTCAAGCGATGTTCTGTTAAATCAGCCCAGAAATCATTTCCTGTCTCATTAACAACTAAAGGATGATTATTTTGTAAAGCCTGTTGAATAGATTGTAGATGGCTGCCCGATAATCGCATAGAAAGCTGTTGTCCATCAAAGCAGAGCCCTGATAAAGGTAGATTTTGTTGATGCCATGCATACATATGGGCTAAAGCATCTTTTTCATTATCACAAGCAAGTGTTAGGGTTAAAGTTTCAGGTGGACGCGGAGAGACTTTACAAGAAATTTCAGTTAATACACTCAGTGTCCCCAGTGCACCCACCATCAGGCGCGAGACATCATAACCCGCCACATTTTTCATCACCTGCCCCCCAAATTTTAAGGCTTGGGCATGTCCATTAATACACTGCACACCGAGGATAAAATCACGCACAGCCCCCACATAAGGGCGACTCGTACCTGATAAACCACAGGCTACCATACCACCAAAGGTTGCATGTTCACCAAAGTGAGGCGGCTCAAACGCAAGGTATTGTCCTTGTTCTGCTAAGGTTTGTTGGATTTCATGCAGGGGTGTCCCTGCTTTCGCTGTAATGACGAGCTCAGAAGGTTCATAACTGGTAATGCCAGTATACTCACTGATATCAAGTGCATCTCCCATTGTTTCACGTCCATAGAAAGACTTAGATTGTCCGCCATGAAGGGAGAGTGGCGTTTTTTGCGCTTGAGCAGCTCGTACAGCGTCTTGAAGGTGCTGTAGATTCATAGTTTTATTTATCATAGTGGCTTGCGGCTATTATTATGTACTAAGAGAATCCGCATTTTTTGCTTGTTATTTCAAGCTATTTTTTATTATCACGTTGTGCCACGTGTTGAGACTAATCTATCATGTTATTTAGCAATTAAGCAAAATTTTTTTACATTCTGTGACTTTATATGCATTACATCCCTGTTCTAGATATATTAGATGGTCATGTAGTCTCTGCGCAAGCAGGGACTAGACATTTATATCAACCAATCCACTCCCCTTTATGTAAAAGCAGTCATCCTATCGCTGTTTTAGAAGCTTTTTTAGCGATTAAGTCATGCACTTTTGTAAGCGTTTATATTGCTGATTTAAATGCTATTGAAAAACAAGGAACAAATTTTTCATTGATTCAAAATTTAATTAAAACTTACCCAAAATTAACTTTTTGGATTGATAGTGGGGTGAGTGATTTTAAACAATGGCAACATTGGCAGGCTTTAGGGAAAGTTGTGATAGGGAGTGAATCAATAAATAATATAAAGGAATATGAAGAAATCCAACGCTATAGTTACAATAATTTTATTCTTTCTTTGGACTTTAAGCAGGAGCAATTTTTAGGTGAACCGTGTTTATTAGAAAATACAGACTACTGGAGTAAACAACTTATTCTGATGCAACTTGATCGGGTAGGGATGCAACAAGGTATTGATCACTTATTTTTACAAAAATTTTCTCATACTTACCCTGATTACTCTTTTTTTGCTGCGGGAGGAGTACGGCATCAAAATGATGTACAGCAATTGGAAAAAATAGGTATTACTGGTGCATTGGTTGCTACGGGATTACATCAAGGAACTCTCTTTAAATAAGTACTACTGTCACCATTAAAAGCACTATTTATCTAACTTTTATTGTGTTTTTTACTCATTCTATATATAAAGAGGCATTATAATGATAAGACCTATACTTTATATCAGCACTAATTTTTGACTTAAAACATGCTACTATAGCGGCTTACTCGCCGTATTAAGCTCTCTTTTCGGCATTTAAATGATTATTTGTAAGTAATTCACGGGGTTATTGGCTATGGATTTAACACCTTATTTAAAATTAATGTTAGAAAAAAAAGGTGAGGAGCTAATTGCTGTCGTGGGTACACCAACGATTATCCGTATTGGGGGACAAAATAAACCTGTTGGTAAAGCAAAATTAACTCCTGAAATGACTAAAGCCGCTGCTTTTAGCTTGATGTCAGGGGATCAGCGCAAATTATTTGCTAAAGATAAAAAGCTCTCTTTTGAATTAGAAAAAGACATTGGTAATTTTAATGTTGATGTCAGTGTCGATAAAAAAGCCGTTAAAGTCGTGGTCAACCCTGCAACAGAAGCAGCAAAGCCTGCTGAAGAAGAAAAGAAGGTTGAAGAAAAATCAGAGGATGAGGGTGAATTACTTGATAGTACTGATCTATTAGAGTATTTACGTGTGATGATTTCACGAGATGGATCAGATTTATTTTTAACGGTTGGCTCACAAATTAAAGCCAAAATTTCAGGTACGGCTGTCCCATTAAGTACCTTTGTTGCCGATCCTGAAATTACTAAAAAATGTGCTTATGGCATCATGACTGATGAGCAAATCCAACAGTTTGAACAAACAAAGGATTTAGATTTCGCGATTGCCATGCCTGATAATAGTGGGCGTTTTCGAGTTAATGCTTTTTTCCAGCGTAAAACCATTGGGATGGTATTACGTTTAATTCCTTCCGTGATTCCTACCGCCTCTGATTTAGGTTTACCCGAAGTTTTGCTAGATTTAATTATGGCAAAACGGGGGCTTTTACTCATGGTAGGAGGAACGGGATCAGGGAAATCCACTACTTTAGCCGCAATGCTGGATCACCGTAATGCCAATTCCCCAGGACATATTTTAACTATTGAAGATCCTGTAGAGTTCTCACATCCTAATAAAATGTCTATTGTAAACCAGCGAGAGGTAGGGATTGATACCGCCTCTTATGCCTCGGCGATTAAAGCCTCTTTACGTGAAGCGCCTGATGTGATTTTGATTGGGGAAATCCGAACTGAGGAAACCATGGAAGCGGCTTTAGAATTAGCTAACACGGGGCATTTATGTATTTCTACCATGCACGCTAATAATGCTAACCAAGCCATGGATCGTTGTATTAATATGTTCCCAACAGAAAAACATAAACAGCTTTTTATGGATATGTCGGCTAATATTAATGCTGTGGTATCACAACGATTAATTCCTGATGTACGGGGCAAGCGTTGTGCAGCCATTGAGGTGATGGTCAATACACCTCACATTGCCAGTTTGGTTTTAAAAGGTAAGTTAAATGAAATTAAAGATGGAATGCTTGCCAGTGGGGCAAAAGGCATGAAAACCTTTGATCATGCACTGTATGATTTATATAAAGCTGGGCGTATTAGTTTAGAAGAAGCGTTAAAAAATGCAGACTCTCGTAATGATTTAGAGAACAAAATTAACTTTGGTTAATCCATTAAGGAATTTCTTTATGAAAAAGATTGTTTTTTTTGTATTACTATTATCAAGCTTTGCTGCTAATGCGGCGATCACATTAACCACTACGCAAAAGGATCTGATTGCTAAACACAGTTTACATAATTTTTGGGGAAAAATTGAGCTAGCAGATGGTACACATTTAGAACCTAAAAATGAAGCAGAGCGTACTACCTTACCAGTAAAAAAATCTATTACAAATAAAGTAATAGATGTAGCAGAAGCTTCTGCCTTATCATCATGGTGTGAGTTGCCGTGGCAAGAAAATTTTAAACGTATGGTGAATCATTATCAACGCCAAGATAGCTTAAATGAAACCCAACAGGCTTTTATTAGTTTCTTACATGGTATGACTTACACATTAATTAAAAAGAAATTAGAAAAAACTGTATGTACTCATCAATATAAACGCAAAGTACATGAATTATCTAAACTTGTTGGTCAACGTTATTAATACAAGTGAATATGATTGATACATGTATTGTATACATTTTTAAAGTAAATCCCCCCTCTTAATCAAGTACTAAAAAAGCTTTTTTATAAAATAGTAATAAATGAGAAAATTGCCTGATAGAGAGTATCAGGTAGTTTTCTCACTAAACATTTTATAAAAACATACTCTTATCAAAGCTCCCCCCATTTTAAAAACATTATAAATAAGTATGTAATACTATCTATATTGTGTAAAAACACTGTTTTTATTAAATATTCTTTAATGTGTTGCAGAAGACAAAACTTTTATTGTTGCATTCAAAGGTTTTTATTTTTCATTAATTATATAATGGAGATTTATTATTAAGGTTATCAGTGATAATTAAGTACTGATTCTGTGCAACTAGAGTACAGATAGCACTATTAAAATATATTAAAGGTTTTATGTGAGAAATATAATTAAGACTGTGGGAGTATCTTTTTTTCTTTTATATCTGCTTGAGTGTAGTAGTGTTAAAGCTGCGGAGGAGCTTTATTTTAAACATATAGGTATTCCAGAAGGGTTATCATATAATATGATACATGATATTACCCAAGATGATAAAGGCTTTATATGGATTGCAACCTATCGTGGTTTAAATCGCTATGATGGTCATAATGTTACCACTTATTTATATGATAAAAAGAAAAAAAATAGTATTCCTTATGACGATATTAGAGGCTTGTATGCAGGAAAAAATGGTGTTTTATGGATTGCAACATGGGGAGGGGGGTTAAGTCGTTTTGATACAAAAACTGAACAGTTTACACATTATACCCATAATGAAAATGATCCAAAAAGTTTAGGAGGTAATCTAATTTGGTCTGTTTATGAAGATCAACAATCAAGAATATGGGTTGCAACAGAAGGAGGATTAAGTCGCCTAGATACAGAAAATGGAATATTTACAACCTACAAATCTAATCCAAATAATCCACATTCATTAAGCAACAATAGAGTGTCAGAGATATCTGAAGATAGCCAAGGTATCTTATGGATAGGTACAAAAGGGGGGCTAAATAGATTTAATCCTATAACAGAAAAATTTACTCATTATCAATATGATGAAACTAACTCCAATAGCCTGAGCAATAATTCTGTGTTCACACTTATTGTTGATAGCCAAGATAATATCTGGGTAGGGACTGGAAAAGGCTTAAATAAATTTAATTATAAAACCCAACAGTTTACACACTACCAATTAGTTAATAATGATCAGAATAGCTTTAACTATGATATTCAAGCAATACTTGAAACACCAACAGGAGATTTTTGGATTGGTACAGATGGACAAGGGCTTTTTTATTTTAACCTTAAAAAAAATAAATTTACTGCTTACCTCCCGAATGAGCATCACTCTAATGGATTAAGTCATCTTTCTGTTAAGACACTTTATCAAGATAAAGTAGGGCGACTTTGGGTTGGTGGCTATGATGGGGTAGATATTTATGAACCTGATTATTATCCATTTATTATATATAATAAATATTTTATAGACACCCATATTAAAACAATCCATCAAGATAATACGGGGGTATTATGGCTTGGTTTGCGGGATTATGGTTTTTTACAATTTAACCGAGAAACAAAAACTTTACAACATCATCGAGTGTATAAAGATGTGGATAGGTTAAGTGCACATGGAAATGGGGTTAGAGATATTTACTCTGATACAGAGGGTAATTTATGGTTAGCAACCTATCAATATGGGCTCAATAAATTTACACCTAAAACAAGTAACTTAAAGTCTTATCAATATAATTCTAATATACCTAATTCTATTGATGAAAGTCCTGTTAGAATGACACGTGAGAGTAAAGATAAACAATCATTATGGGTAGCAATGACTAAATCAGGTTTATACCACTTTGATAAGAAAACTGAAAAATTTACCCATTACCAACATGATAATAATAATCCAAATAGCTTAGCTACTTCTTGGCTAACATGTGTATTAGTTGATGAAAATGACCATGTTTGGGCTGGTGGATTTGGAGGCTTAAGTCATTTTAACCCTAAAACAGGTATTTTTACAAACTATCTCAAAGCATCTAACTCTATTGCAACATTACATCAAGATAAACTAGGTAATTTATGGGTTGGCACTGGAATGGGTTTTAAACGTTTTGATCCTAAAACCAAAAAATTTCAGAGTTATGATACAGAAGATGGTTTAAGTAATAATTTCATATTAGCTATTATCTCAGATGAAGAGAATAACTTATGGATAACTACTAATAATAGCTTGTCATATTTTAATACTAAAACTGAAACATTTACAAATTACAATAAAAAAGATGGCTTAGATATAGGTTCCTTTTATTTACATTCTGCATTAAAAGGTAAGCAGGGGGAATTATTCTTTGGTGGAACAAAGGGGATGTTGGCTTTTTATCCCAAAAAGCTAAAAAAGAATCAATACAAACCAGAAGTACTGATTACAGATTTTCGCTTATTTAATCAACCTGTGGTCATTAATGGTGAAAACTCTCCACTAAAACAAACCATTACCTATTCTGATCATATTACTCTTAGATATGAACACACTGTATTTAGTTTTGAGTTTGCAGCACTGAATTACTGGTCATCTGAAAAAAATCAATATGCTTACCAAATGATTGGATTTGATAAAGATTGGACATACACAGATAGCCAGCAACGCCTTGCCACCTATACGAACTTAGACCCCGGGGAATACACTTTTCGTGTTAAAGCCTCTAATAATGATGGGGTCTGGAATGAAGAAGGAACTTCTATAAAAGTTACAATTCTTCCTCCTTGGTGGGAAACAATATGGTTTAAAGCCATCTTAGCTACCCTGTTTGCTTTTTTATTATATATTGCTTACCGTTCACGCATACGCAGTATTGAGCAACGTAACCAAGATTTAGAGCAACAAATTTTAACGCGTACCCAAGAATTACAACACGCAAAAGAGTTAGCAGAAACAGCCAATCGTGCAAAAAGTACTTTTTTAACTAATATGAGTCATGAGTTGCGTACTCCGTTAAACTCTATGCTAGGTTTTACTGAAGTAGTACAACGTCGAGCTTCCCTCCCAGAAAAATATAAAGAATACCTCTCTATTGCCTATCGAAGTGGGCATCATCTACTTAATTTAATTAATGAAATCCTAGATTTATCTAAAGTAGAAGCGGGTAAGCTTAAAATAGATTATCAACCTGTAGCGTTACATGAAAGCTTTTTAACCACTGCTGAAATGATTCATGAACAAATTGAAGCAAAAGGTTTAATACTCTCTATACATTTACCTGAAGATTTACCCACTGTTTTATTTGATGGGCATCGTTTACATCAAATTACCTTAAACTTGCTCAATAATGCACTAAAGTTTACTCCTCAAGGAGCAATCCATTTGTATGTAAGTTATGAGTGGGGCAATACTAAACATGATGAAATCAGTTTAAAAATAAGTATAAAAGATACAGGGATTGGTATTCCTGATGCTGATCAAACACGTCTTTTTAAAGCTTTTGAACAACATGATCAAAATCCCAGTGAAGTAGAAGGGACTGGTTTAGGGCTTGCTATTTGTCAGCAGCTTACTGAATTGATGGGAGGGGAAATTAGTTTAAAAAGTACAGTAGGAGAAGGAAGTTGCTTTACTGTAGATTTCCCATCTGTGATGGTAACCCATAAATCAGAGGCTACTACTGAAATAAAAAACACTGTTGGGGATAGATTATTATTTGCCCCTGCTTGTGTTCTTATTGCAGATGACTCTGCTGCAAACCGTGCATTACTCCATGCATCGTTAGAAGAGTACCCATTTCATTGTCTTGAAGCCAGTAATGGTAAAGAAGCGATTGCTTTAATTGCACAACAACAACCTGATTTAATCCTTATGGACATCAAAATGCCTGTGATGGATGGTCGAGAAGTGGCAATAACACTAAAAAATAACCTAAATACTGCAAAAATTCCATTGGTTGCAATTACTGCCTCTGTCATGCAGGATGACATAGCAGAATTAAAAACAACCTTTAAGTTTGATAAAGTACTTAAAAAACCGTTACAACATGCACAGTTAGTTGATACGTTAATATGTTTTTTACCTTATAAAAAACAAGAAGTGATACAAACAGAAAAAATATCTATTGAAAATGAATCTCTTTATGCGCCTCCTTTATCAGCCTTAATGGAGCTAGAGCAGCTTGCAACACTCGGAAAAACCAAACAAATTGAAAATTGGGTACAGTATTGGAAACAAGAAGATAAAAAATATGAGGCATTTTGTCAGCAACTAATAAATTTAGCTTATACATTTGATCGCACACTTTTACTCGAATTTATTACTAAATTCAAATAAACTATAGGGATAACTTTTTTAAGCCTAAAATAAATAAAGACAATGTCAATACAAGCGCCTAAGATACTGATAATAGACGATGAGCCTCAAAATCTACGCTTAATCATTGAAAGCCTTGATGATTATGGATTTGATATTATGACGGCTCTCAATGGTAAAGATGCACTGTATACTGCTTATCAAGATCCACCAGATTTAATTTTATTAGATATTCTTATGCCAGAAATGGATGGTTTTGAAGTATGCCGTCAACTTAAACAAGCCTCTGTTATACAAGCCATTCCCATTATATTTCTAACCGCCTTACACGATATTGATAATAAGCTAAAAGCATTTAAATTAGGTGGAATAGACTATATTACGAAACCTATTGATGCTCGTGAAGTATTGGTACGAGTTAATACCCACTTAGATCGCCACAATGTGCAACAAAACCTCCTTCAACGTTTACAAAGTTACGAGCAAACAGAACATAGTAATAATAATGATATACATATACAGAAGATTGAAAAAATTAGAAATTTATTAGAAGCTAACCTTGCTCACCCTCATTCATTAGATGAACTTGCTCAACTTGCTGGTACCAATCGTACTACCCTTAATAAGCACTTTCGTATTCTTTTTGGAGCCAGTGTTTTTGAATGGTTAAGCGAACAACGTTTACAAAAAGCAGCTCAATTATTAAGTACTACACAGCTTTCTGTACAAGCCCTTGCCTCAGAAGTTGGCTATGAAAATAGTGCCAACTTTAGCACCGCTTTTAAACGTCGTTTTGGGATGCCTCCTGCTAAATACCGTACCAATGTACAGCATTAACACTATAATACCCTTGCAAAAATTATCGCAAACAAAACTTTTATTATCGTTCCCAAAGGCTTTTATTTGGTATTGAATATAGAATTAAAAATATATTCTATATTTTACATACCCAATGAGAGGGAATGCAAATGAACTGTTTTTCTACTGTATTACATGGATATGATATTGGCTTAAAAACTATTAAAACATTATCTCATGGTTTTGATAATAATGACTTTGAAATATCAGGTGTTTTCTTTGAAAAACATGAAAAAGGAGGCTTAATTTTACTTAATAGTACACAGCGAGAAAAAGTTGTCATCCTTCCTTTATACCACAATACCCAAAAAGAATGCACGCAGACTTACATTATCTCTGCTAAAGAAAAGATCAATTTTGAGCAGATTAGTTTTAAATCATTATGCTTAAATAAGGTTGCAGTATATGACACAAGTAAACTTACTTCTAATGGAATACGTGGTCTAGCAGGGGGACAAGATATGAAAAGTGTTATCATGCTTATTCCTGCCCTTATTGTAGAAGGTGCTGCTTATACACGTGCAAAAAGTGGCTTTATTGTCAAAGCAAGTACAACAGGTATTACTATTTATCCTCAACAAGGTAAAAATATTAAAATAGGGCATGTCCAGCTTTCTTTCTCTTCCCAAGGAATTGGCTACAGCAATAATACTGAGATAAAAAACGCTGAAAATGAAAAAAGCAATTATGTCACCCTTAATTTTCCAAAGTGCTTGCAGCAAGATAGTATACTGTACAATATTAATATCATGCTTGATGTCTATCCTGAATGCCATAAAACCGCACTAGGTATTGAGTAAAATGATCATTTCCATCTTACAAGCGATATTTACCTATTAATCACTTCAAAAGATTAATTTTCTTATGTCTGCTTTCCTAATCAATAGATTTACGCATGAGATTAATTAGCTTATTTCTTCAGATTTTGCTTCTAAATAATTCACTGCATAAATGAAAAAAATGTATGTCATGATCCACAGTACCCCCATTTGCCAATGTAGAGCAGTAGGGAGTTGTAGAATAAAAAGGGTAGACAGACTACACACCAGCATTAAAACATATTCAACAAGTACCGTTTTTTTATGCCCCCAACCTAATTGTACTAAACGCTGATAGTAATGACTGCGATGTGCTTGCCATATCTTTTCCCCTTGCAGTAAACGACGTAATAAGGTCATTGTTGCATCAATAATAAAGGGAGAAAATAATAATAAGGACAGCCACAGCGGTATGATTTCTAGTTTTTGTGCCCATAAACTCATGCCTGCTGCTAAAAACCCTAAACTGGATGCCCCAGCATCCCCCATAAATATCCGTGCTGGAGGAAAGTTACACCATAAAAAACCAAGGCTTGCACTGGCAATCAACGCATTAAATAACATAAATTCAAATTGTTGTTGCCAAGCACCTATTAGGGCAAAACTTGCAAACCCGATCACACTCATCCCCCCTGAAAAGCCATCCATACCATCCATAAAATTATATAAATTGACCATCCATACAATAAATAATAAGGATACAGGCACTGCTATGATAAAAGGTAACGACACGGTATAACTGGCAATACTTAGCTCTATAATCCATAAATCAGCTTGTATCAAGAGTATGGCAGCGGCAATAAAATGTAATACAAAGCGATAGAGTGCGGAGACATCCATACAATCATCCACAAATGAAATGAGTGCGATAATGAGCACACTCAGTGCAATCCAATGAAAAATAGGCGCATTGATATTGTATACAAAATAACTGCTGGGAATGAGTACCAATAAACTAAATAGAATGCCTAAACCCCCACTTCGCGGTGTGGGTTGTGTATGCAAGGAACGTTCATTGGGGGTATCGATAATATATAGCACTGCACTGGGGCGGCTTAGATAATAGGTTAGTGACAGGGCAAGTAAAAAGGCAGTGATAATAAAGCTAAATGTTATTAACATGGCAAAAAATACCGAGTGGGTAAAAATAGCGTAAGAGGCAGGCAAGTCACATAAACCTTGCCTACATCATGCTTAAGCTCTGTATATTGTTTATCCTATACAGAGCTTAATGTGCTGATACCTTACTTTTGTTTTGCAAAGGCATTGGCAAATGCATCAGCAAAGGCACCATTAGGTGGTGCATTGTCTTTTTGACGTGGTTTGTTGTTGTTTTGAGAACGTGGTTTTTTTGGTTTTTGGCTGGCATTTTTAGCAGGTTTTTTATCTCCAGCTTTATCCGTACTTTTCTGATCTAAGCGCATCGTTAAAGCAACACGACGGCGAGCTAAATCAATATCAATCACTTTTACCTTCACCACATCACCCGCTTTCACAATCTCGCGTGGATCAGAGACAAATTTATCAGATAATGCAGAGATGTGCACTAAGCCATCTTGATGAACCCCTATATCCACAAATGCACCAAAATTGGTTACATTGGTCACCACCCCTTCAAGAATCATATCCGCTTTGAGATCAGCTAGCTTTTCAACGCCTTCTTTAAAGGCAGCGGTTTTAAATTCTGGGCGTGGATCGCGCCCCGGTTTATCCAATTCTTTAATAATATCGGTCACTGTGGGAATTCCAAAAATTTCATCGGTATAGTCTTTAGGAGAGAGTTGAGTTAAAAACGCATGATCACCTAAAACTTGTTTAATCGTGCGTTGGTTTTTTTGTAGGATACGTTCTACAAGTGGATAGGCTTCAGGGTGAACTGAGGACACATCTAAAGGGTTGTCACCATTACTAATACGTAAAAAACCTGCTGCTTGTTCAAAGGTTTTCGCACCAAGACGGGTAACTTTCTTTAAGTCTTCACGTACAGAGAATGCGCCATGTGTATCGCGATATTGTACTACATTACGTGCCAAACCTGCATTTAAACCTGAAACACGACTTAATAATGGTGCAGAGGCGGTATTTACATCTACCCCCACAGCATTTACACAATCCTCTACCACCGCATCAAGACTACGTGCTAATTTGGTTTGACTGACATCATGTTGATATTGTCCGACCCCAATAGATTTAGGATCAATTTTCACTAATTCAGCAAGGGGATCTTGTAAGCGGCGCGCAATCGATACCGCGCCCCGAATGGATACATCTAAATCAGGAAATTCTTGGGCAGCAAATTCTGAGGCAGAATACACCGATGCCCCTGCTTCTGAGACCATCACTTTATGTAATTTTAATTCAGGATGACGGCTGATTAAATCGGCCGCTAATTTATCCGTTTCACGGGAAGCCGTCCCATTCCCAATACTGATTAATTCCACATTATGTTGTTTTGCGAGTTTTGCTAAACTGGCAATGGCTGCATCCCACTTCTTTTGCGGTGCATGAGGATAAATTGTGTCATGGGCAACAAATTTACCTGTATTATCGACCACTGCCACTTTCACCCCAGTACGTAAACCGGGATCTAAGCCTAAAGTGGCACGTTGTCCCGCAGGAGCAGCCAGTAATAAATCATTTAAATTACGTGCAAAAACATTAATTGCTTCCGTTTCTGCAAGTTCTCGAATTCGTAATAATGACTCTGCTTCTAAGCTTAAACGGATTTTAAACCGCCATGACCAGCGTGCTGTATCTAACAACCATTTATCTGCAGGTCGTCCTTTATCTGCAATATTATGATGGGCTGCTAACATGGCTTCACAACGCCCTAATGCTGTCAGTGGTAAATCCTGTTCATCAGGAAATGCCATAGAAAGTTGTAATATACCTTCATTACGCCCACGAAATAAGGCTAAGGCACGATGAGAAGGTAAATCTTTTAAAGGTTCATCATATTCAAAATAATCAGCAAATTTAGCCCCTTCAGCTTCCTTACCTTCAACAACTTTTGCCTGACAGTGAGAGGTATCCCACATATGATCACGTAACTTAGGTAATAACTCTGCATCTTCTGCAAAGCGTTCCATTAAGATTTGACGCGCCCCCTCTAAAGCTTGTTTTGTGTCCTCAACCCCTTTTTCTGTATCCAGATAAGTATTGGCACTTTGCTCAGGGTCAAGCGACGGATCAGATAATAATGTCTCTGCTAAAGGCTCTAAACCTGCTTCTTTAGCAATTTGAGCTTTAGTGCGGCGTTTGGGTTTATAAGGTAGGTATAAATCTTCAAGGCGGGTTTTGGTTTCTGCTTCATTTAAAGCAGCTTCTAATTCTGGCGTTAACTTTTCTTGCTCACGAATACTATTTATTATAACGTCTCGTCGTTCATCTAATTCACGTAAATAGCGTAACCGCTCTTCTAAGGTACGTAACTGGCTATCATCTAAACCTTGAGTAGCTTCTTTACGATACCTAGCGATAAAAGGCACTGTTGCGCCGCTGTCAAGCAAGGTTACCGCCGCGATAATTTGCGCTTCTTGAACACTTAATTCTTCTGCAATACGTTGAGCAATAGTAGTCATATAGTTTTTTTGAATAAATAAAAGATAATATCGATCAGCATTTTGGTATGAAACAAGGTCTCACATTACATCAAAATACCAACACGATACGCCTGCTTTATGAAAAATTCATGATGAAATAAAGATAATTCACCTATGTAAGGATGCTTTTTATGCACACAATTTTACAACGCCATGGTATAACGTCATGGTTGATAAATACACTTTTTTTGCTGCTTGTTTTCGTGGCAGTGTATACCATTCACCCCACTTTGTATTCCTCTAATCAAAATACCTATTTATTGCATGGCTTGGCACAGGCTGGAATGGGGTTCTTATCAGCTGATTGGCTGGTACAAACAACTGATCCAATGCCACTTTTTACCCAGTTAGTCAAACTCACTTATTTACATTTAGGTGAAAGTGCATTTTATGTCTATCACATGGTATTACTTGGGGTATACATTTACGCGATGGTAGGCATTGCGCGTCGTATTTTTGCAGTCGATAAGCACTTACTCAGCTATCTTATCTATGTGGTATTACTGTTACTATTACACTCAGCAGTATTAAATATCTTAAGCCATCAATTAACAGGTATTCATGTTGGGTGGTTATTTTATTTTGGTGTGGCTGATCAGTATATTCTTGGCTCTATTTTCCAGCCAAGTTTATTTGGTGTATTTTTGATTTTTTCAATTTATGCTTTTATCTCCCAACGCCCGTGGTTAGCTATTGCCAGTGCGACCTTTGCCGCCATTATTCACCCCACTTATTTATTAACTGCTGCCACCTTAACAGCAACGTACATGGGAATTATTTATTATCAAAGCCGCCAGCTGCGCCCTGCTTTTTTACTGGGGGTAATGTCTTTAATAATTGTATTACCGATAGTCATTTATGTTTGGCAAAATTTTACTGCCACCTCTGCAGAGATTATGCAGCAGTCACGTCATATTTTGGTCGATTTACGCATTCCACATCATGTTGATCCTGAGCGTTGGTTGCATAAAAAAGCATGGTTACAAATTGGTATTGTGATCATTTCTTTAGTGGTGATAAGAAAAACCCGCCTTTTTCCTATTATGTTGAGCTTGTTTGTAGTCACCAGTAGCTTGACCTTATTACAGTTTGCAACAGCACATAAAGGGCTGGCGTTATTATTTCCGTGGCGGATGTTTGCGCTATTAGTACCGATAGCCAGTTGTATGATTATTGCAGCCATTGTGCAGTTTGTATTTAATCGCTATCAAGGCTGTATAGAGTATTGGAAAAAAGTAATTTTAATTGCTGTACCTGTTATTATTTTTGCGTTAGCCATACCAAATATCGTATTTTTTCATAATAAAACCACGGCTCCTATTTTTTTCGAGTATGTTAAAGCACATAAAACGGCTAATGATTTATACCTTGTACCCAAGCATTTACAACAATTTCGCCTCGCCACAGGCGCGCCTGTTGTGATTGATGAAAAATCTCATCCTTATAAAGATAATGAAGTGATTGAATGGTACACACGTTTTACTGCAATTCAGGCATTTTATCAGGCAGAAAACAGCGAGAGTGCATGTCAGCAATTAGATAAGTTAGTACACACTTACCAAATTAGTCATGTGGTGTTTTCACAGGAAAATGTCAAAACCTGCCCCTCACTTGAAACGGTTTATCAAGATGAGGCATTTAGTTTGATGAAAATTAACTAATTTTGCTTAAGTATTAAAGCATCACATTTGCTTATTATTATGTAGGGTGAAATAGCATACTGTCTCCCCCAGTAAACCTTTGCTACTGACTCACCCTACCTTATCAAAAAATAGAATATAGCAACGGCTTTATGACACAAGTTTAAAAACTAGAATTAGGTTGCTGTAAAAAAGCCTGCTCTTCCTCTGTGGAGTCTCGCCCTAATAAATGATTACGATGTGGATAACGTCCAAAACGATCAATAATATCTTTGTGTTGTAGTGCAAACTCATAATTATCTTTTAAATCAGGATCAGCAAACAATTCTAAGGAAACTTCTTGAATTGCAGCGGATTCACTGTGCATAAAAGGCATATATAAAAAAGTACGTTGCTCTGCAGACAGTACCAACTGTGATCCCACGTGAATAGCTTCTTGTGCTAACGCTAAGGCTAACGCATCAGAGGAAAAAGCGGCAGCTGTATCACGATAAATATTACGTGAAAATTGATCTAATACAATAATTTCAGCTAATCGCCCTTGTGCTGAATCCCGCCAATGATATAGCTCACATTGATTTGCAGCAGTATGAATAGATAAAAAACGACTCTCTATCAACTGATCAAATTCTGCATCTTTTTTAAACCATGCCGCTGGGGTAATTTCAGTAAACCAAAAATCAATAATTTCTTGATAATCCATCTGTGTTGCTCTCAAAATTTAATCTGTTTTATGTAGTGTAGTGGCTATTGTAAGATAAAAGTTAATAGTTGATATATTTCTGCTAAAAAATAGCTATTTTTATTTGTTGTATTCATTTGCTGCCAACAAATGTAAGCAGATGGGGTATACTACTGTTTATCTGCGAACCCTAAAAAATAACTTACTGAATATTTATGAATGTAAAAAAATTTATCGCTCACCCTAGTCAGCACCTGCATGGTGAATTACGCGTTGCAGGAGATAAATCAATTTCGCATCGTGCCATTATTTTAGGTGCTATTGCTGAAGGCACAACAGATGTCACAGGTTTTTTAGAAGGTGAAGATACCTTAGCTACTTTAGCCGCCTTTCAAGCAATGGGGATTAGTATCGAACGCCCTGCACAAGGTGAAGTTCGCATTCATGGAAAAGGCTTACACGGCTTACAAGCTCCTCGTCATGTCTTAGATTTGGGTAATTCAGGTACCTCTATCCGTTTATTATCAGGATTATTAGCAGGACAAAAATTTGATTCTGAAATGATAGGGGATGAGTATCTATCACGTCGCCCTATGCGCCGTGTCACAGACCCATTAAAAACAATGGGAGCACGTATTGCTACCACAGAAACAGGTACGCCCCCATTAAAAATACAAGGTGGGCAAGCCTTGCAGGGCACACATTATGTGATGCCTATTGCCAGTGCACAGGTTAAATCTTGTTTACTTTTAGCAGGCTTGTATGCACAAGGTACTACACAAGTGACCGAGCCTGCACCAACACGTGATCATACTGAACGTATGTTAAAAGGTTTTGGTTATCCTGTAAGCCGTACAGGTGATTGTATTGAAGTAGAAAGTGGTGGGAGCTTAACAGCAACCTCAATTGATGTGCCTGCTGATATTTCTTCTGCTGCCTTTTTTATGGTCGGAGCAAGCATTGCAGAAGGCTCTGATATTACTCTACGCCATGTAGGAATAAATCCAACACGTATTGGTATTGTAAATATTTTACAAGCAATGGGGGGAGATATTACATTATTAAACCAGCGTGAAGTGGGGGGGGAACCTGTTGCAGATATTCGCGTACGCGCTAGCAAATTAAAAGGTATCACTATTCCTAAAGAGCAAGTCCCACTTGCTATTGATGAATTTCCTGCCTTATTTATTGCCGCTGCTTGTGCAGAGGGTGAAACCATTTTAACCGATGCAAAAGAATTACGTGTTAAAGAAAGTGATCGCATTCAGGTGATGGCAGATGGCTTAATTGCTCTAGGTATTGATGCACGTCCTACTGAAGATGGCATGATTATCCAAGGGGGTACCTTAGGTAGTGGCACAGTAGAAAGCCACGGTGATCATCGTATTGCCATGTCATTTACCATGGCTGCCTTGCGTTCAACAGGGGCAATCACTATTAATGATTGTGCTAATGTTGCCACTTCTTTCCCTAATTTTGTGGAATTAGCACAGCAAACAGGCATTCAATTAGACTTAGTTGAATAGTGATATAACATTATCTCATTCAAACATATATATACTATGTTTCTTTAATGTGATAAATTATCTCCCCGATTAAATTGACTGATTATAAAAAAATTAAATAAATTACATGACAAATACTATTCCTGTCATTACAATTGACGGCCCAAGCGGAGTTGGCAAAGGAACAACCACTTTGCGTGTTGCGCGTTATTTAAATTGGCACACCTTAGATAGTGGTGCAATGTATCGCACTTTAGCCTTAGCTGCATTGCAAACAGGTGTTGCATTAAATGATGAAATGGCATTAGCAACCTTAGCAGAAACGTTAAATGTCACATTTCAACCTTTAGCAGATTTAAGTGGCACAGCAGTGATTTTAAATAACACTGATGTCAGTCTACAACTTCGTACAGAAGACACTGCTAATGCAGCATCACAAGTTGCTGTTTTTGAAAAAGTTCGTCAAGCTTTACTAGCCAGACAACGTGCTTTTCAACAAGCCCCCGGCTTAGTGGCTGATGGGCGTGATATGGGAACGGTTGTCTTTCCTGATGCAGCAGTTAAAATATTTTTGACTGCAAACTGTGAAGAACGTGCATTACGTCGTTATAAACAGTTGAAAGAAAAAGGAATAAATGCTAAACTTGATGACTTAATTCAAGAGATAAAAGTACGTGATGAACGGGATAGTAACCGAGTTGTTGCCCCCCTTGTTGCAGCAGAAGATGCCTGTATTATTGATACCAGTAGTTTATCAATAGAAGCAGTGGTCGCGCTTGTATTAAAAGAAGTCCCTCCAGCAAGTTTAACAGCTTGATATCAATACAAAGATTAAAGAGTGTATTGTTATTTTCAAGCTTTTTGCTTAAAAAGCAGGGCATCGTATAGAATACCGTATTAAGCTGATGCGCCATGACAAAGGCGTTTGTACCACAAGTCTACTATTACCATACCTATCAGCGTAGGTGTAATAGCGATGACTTAACAAAAAGTAGTCCAGTAAACACTATTACTGCTTACATTTGTCATTTTTAACTTTATATATATTATGCAATACCTCTATTTATACAGCATAAATAGGGTATTTATATTTTTTAACATTAACCCGTACAGCACTCATTAGCTTATTTAAAGTTAATATTATTGTGTCTGTGTGGCATCAACAAGAAAGACTACTTAATGTTTCACTTCCACATTAGGTTGGTCAGGGGTTTGGAATGAGCGAAAGCTTTGCTGAGTTATTTGAACAAAGTCAATCTGCACAAAAAATGTTACCAGGTAGTATTATTACTGGTACAGTGGTTGAAATCCGTAACGATGTTGTTATCGTTAACGCAGGATTAAAATCAGAAGGGGTTATCCCTGTTGAGCAATTTCGTAACAAAGACGGCGAATTAGAAGTTGCTGTTAGTGATGAAATCGAAGTTGCTTTAGATACAGTTGAAGATGGTTTTGGTGAAACACGTTTATCGCGTGAAAAAGCCAAACGTGCTGCTGCATGGACAGAATTAGAAGGCGCGTTTGAGAACACAGATACTATCACTGGATTTATCGTTGATAAAGTTAAAGGTGGTTTCACTGTAAACATTAATGATATCCGCGCATTCTTACCGGGTTCATTAGTTGATGTACGTCCTGTACGTGACACGACTTACCTTGAAGGTAAATCCTTAGAATTCAAAGTGATCAAATTAGATCGCCGTCGTAACAACGTGGTTGTTTCTCGTCGTGCTGTTGTTGAGAAAGAAAACAGTGCAGAACGTGAAGCATTACTAGAAAGCATGCAAGAAGGCATGATTCTACGCGGTGTTGTGAAAAACTTAACTGACTACGGTGCCTTCGTTGACTTAGGCGGTGTAGACGGTTTATTACATATCACCGATATGGCTTGGAAACGTGTTAAACACCCAAGTGAAGTGGTTAACGTTGGTGATGAAATTGATGTTAAAGTACTTAAGTTTGACCGTGATCGCACACGTGTCTCCTTAGGTCTAAAACAAATGGGTGAAGATCCATGGGTTGATATCGCACGTCGTTACCCAGAAAACACCCGTTTAACTGGTAAAGTCACTAACTTAGCTGATTACGGTTGTTTCGTTGAAATTGAAGAAGGCGTTGAAGGTTTAGTTCACGTTTCTGAAATGGACTGGACAAACAAAAACGTACATCCTTCTAAGATTGTTCAAGTCGGTGACGAAGTTGAAGTCATGGTCTTAGATATCGATGAAGAACGTCGTCGTATCTCCTTAGGTATCAAACACTGTCAAACTAACCCATGGGATGGTTTCGCAGCCAGCCATAACAAAAATGATCGTGTTGTGGGTGTTATTAAATCCATCACAGATTTCGGTATCTTCGTTGGTTTAGACGGTGGTATTGATGGTTTAGTTCACTTATCTGATATTTCTTGGAACGTGGCAGGCGAAGAAGCTGTACGTGGTTACAAGAAAGGCGACCAAATTGAAGCAGTTGTATTAGCTGTTGATGCTGAGCGTGAGCGTATTTCTTTAGGTATCAAGCAATTAGATAAAGATCCATTCTCTAACTTCGTTGCTGATCACCCTAAAGGTAGTATTGTTAAGGGTAAAGTAAGTGAAGTAGACGCTAAAGGTGCTGTCATTCAATTAGAAGATGGTGTTGAAGGTTTCTTACGTGCTTCTGAATTAACACGTGACCGTGTTGAAGATGCACGCACCCTCTTAAAAGAAGGTGAAGATATCGAAGCGAAATTCATCGGTGTAGACAGAAAGAAACGCACTATCAGCTTGTCTATTAAAGCAAAAGAAACTGATGAAGAAAGTGCTGCTATTCAAGATTACGGCCGCTCTCAACCTTCCGTTGGTGGTACTTTAGGTGATTTACTTAAAGCCCAAATGGAAAACAAAGAAGAAGAAGACTAATCAACTGTATTAGTCATTTGTCAGCACACCGCTTGCTTGTGTATGCCAATACAAGCAAATGGTGGCGGCGGTTATCATGTAATTTAATCACGGACAAGTACCATGACAAAGTCTGAACTCATCGAAGCGATTGCCTTAAAGCAAACCCAATTGGCACAAAAAGATATTGACCTTGCAGTGAAAACGCTGTTAGAGCATATGGCTCAGTCCTTGTCGAGTGGTGAACGAATTGAAATTCGTGGTTTTGGTAGTTTTTCTTTGCATTATCGTCCACCTCGTACTGGACGTAATCCTAAAACAGGCACACCTGTTAAATTACCCGGTAAACATGTTCCTCACTTTAAACCCGGTAAGGAATTACGTGAACGTGTAAATCTTGAAGAAGAAGAACTTTCTTCTATTGCCTAAGTAAAAGTAGGTAATAGAGAAGAAGAGTGTCACCTTGCTATAATATGTTACATACATACTATACAAGGTGACTTTTCTAAGGAAAAGCTTCACAATACAATATGGATATGTGGTCAGTGCTACTGTCTCCATATTTCCTGTACGCAGATGTTGTATCCCATCATCCCCATTATACAGTAATCATCACCTTCATACGTGCTTACAGAGGGTCTTGCTATGTTACGTATTGTCACTTGGTCGCTTTCTTTTCTTATACTCTGTGTCACGATTGTTTTCACATTACGCAATCCACAGTTAGTCATAATTAATTATTATACTGATTCGATTGCACTGCATCTTGCATGGTTAGTATTATTGGTGTTAGTACTGGGTATTGCACTGGGTATTTTTTTTACCCTCACATGGGTATGGCGCATCCGTCGTCGTTATAAAACATTGCAAGCTCGTTGCCAACAGCTTGAAAAGCAACTTAATATTCATACCCCTAAAAAAACACAATTAATTACTCAATCGGCTAAAGATGCCCCCTAAAAAATGCTAGAATTACTCTGGTTTTTATTGCCTGTCGCTGCTGCATCAGGATGGTGGGCTGCACAGCGTAATATAAAACAGTCTACACACTCTGTATTCGATTTATCTCCTGATTATTACAAAGGGTTAAATTATCTATTAAATGAAGAACCTGATAAGGCTATTGATGTTTTTATCCAATTGTTGGATGTTGATAGTGATACGGTAGAAACACATTTAGCATTAGGTGTCTTATTTCGTCAACGCGGTGAAGTCAACCGTGCATTACGTATTCATCAAAACCTTGTTGCCCGTCCACGTTTAAATATTTCTCAGCGTCATTCAGCCATGCTAGCATTAGCCGAAGATTATTTTCATGCAGGCTTATTTGATCGTGCAGAAGAGATGTATTTGCAATTAACAGATACACACCATAAAAAGAAAGCCTATCAACACTTGTTAAATATTTATCAACAAGAACAAGAGTGGGATAAAGCGATTGAAGTGGCGCATGTTTTACACAATTTGATGGAGAAAGCATTTAATTGTGATATTGCCCATTTTTATTGTGAAAAAGCGGTACGTTTACAAGAGTTACAGCAGTATCAACAAGCTTTTGACGCTATTGATCATGCATTAGTACAAGATGCTTATTGTGTACGTGCTAGTTTATTAGAAGGGGAACTGGCTTTACTACAAGGGCAAACACAGCAAGCCATTACAGCATTTAAGCGGATTGAACAACAAGACTTAAGCTTTTTATTTAAAGCCATCACAGGCTTAAAAAAATGTTATAAGCCTGCATATAAAAGTGCTGATTTTATTGACTATCTACATGCACTTTTATCCCGATATGCTAATATTAATGCAGCGTTGGCATTGGTGGATATTGCCATTGAGCAGGAAGATCCTGCCGCAGCGGCGGAATTTTTAACCCAACATTTATATAAACACCCTTCTATTCGTGGATTACAGCGATTATTAGAATTAAGCACATTGCCAGCAGAAAATATAAGCTATATACCGTTAATTCAAACCAGTATTGAACAACTGTTAAAAAATAAACCAATCTATCAGTGTAGTCACTGTGGTTTCAAAGGTAAAAGTTTGCATTGGCAGTGTCCAAGTTGCAAACAATGGAACACAATTAAACCCATACAAGGTATTGATGGTGAATAAAATACACTCTCCTATCGTTATTGCTTTAGATTACCCGAATGCAGAGCAAGCCTATGACATGGCAGAAACACTGGGAGCCGAGCGTTGCCGTGTAAAAATTGGTAAAGAATTATTTACCCGTAGTGGTCCTGCTTTTGTTGAAAAATTAGTTGATAAAGGCTTTGATGTTTTTTTAGATTTAAAATACCACGATATTCCTAATACAGTGGCCAAAGCCTGTGAGGCAGCGGCTGATTTAGGTGTATGGATGATTAATGTACATGCTTTAGGTGGGCGCAATATGTTGCTTGCTGCGCGTGAAGCGGTAGATAAAAGTGCACATAAACCATTGCTAATTGCTGTGACCATGCTGACCAGTTTAAGTAATGAAGATCTTTATGCAATGGGTTTACATGGTTCTTTAGAGGATAATGTATTACGTTTAGCTCGTTTAGCAAAAGCGGCAAAATTAGATGGTTTAGTTTGCTCACCTTTTGAGGTTGCTCCTATTAGAGAAGCTGTTGGTGAAGATTTAATTTTAGTCACCCCAGGCATTCGCCCTGTTGACAGTGCACAAGATGATCAAAAACGGATTATGACACCCGCAGAAGCGATGCAAGCAGGATCAAGCTATTTAGTGATTGGTCGTCCTGTGACCCAAGCAGCTGATCCTGTTGCCGCTTTAACAACAATAGAACAGTCTTTATCAGTATAAAAACCAATAAAATCATAGCTCCTAGTAAGATAAATAAAAAACAACATTAAAAAATTTGTATAGGTTATTGTTTTATATTAAATATATTGTAGAATAGTCAGAAGATTATAGAAAAATAATCAATGGTCTCTATAAAATAGCAAAATCATACTATAAAGTGCCTAAAATAAAAAATATAACAGCATGATAGTAAAGAAAATAAATGTATAAAATAGACATATACTCAACCACTTTCCCCATGTTGTGTGTGTACTAGGAAGTATAATGTATTTAGGGAAAAATCAAGGTTAATAGAATTTTATGAAGTTCAGTGAACAATGGCTGCGTGACTGGGTAAATCCTGCAATTTCAACGGATGAAATTGTACAGCAATTAACAATGGCTGGTTTAGAAGTTGATAGTGTCGAACCTGCTGCCGCAGAATTTAGCAAAATTGTGGTAGGGGAAGTATTATCTGTTGCAGCCCATCCTGATGCTGAAAAGTTACGTGTCTGCCAAGTGAATGCGGGAACAGATGAGAGCTTAAATATCGTCTGTGGTGCCCCGAATGTAGTAGAAGGAATGCGTGTACCTGTTGCTTTAATTGGGGCACGTCTTCCTGATGGTATGAAGATTAAAAAATCTAAGTTACGTGGTGTATTATCACAAGGTATGCTGTGTTCAGCTTCTGAACTTGGCATGGCAGAAAATTCAGCGGGTTTATTACCTTTAGCCAGTGATGCACCGATTGGTGAAGATGTACGTAACTACTTAAATTTAGATGATACTTGTATTGATGTTGATTTAACCCCTAATCGTGGTGACTGTTTAAGTATTGCAGGGGTTGCCCGTGAAGTAGGTTTATTAAGTCGTACAGCCTTAACACCCGTTGCGATTGATGCGGTGCCTGCACAGAGTGATGCCTCTTTTCCTGTAGAATTAGCTGCCCCTGAAGCTTGTTCTCGTTATGTTGGGCGTGTCATTCGCAATATTGATATCACTGCCACCACACCATTATGGATGCAAGAACGTTTACGTCGCTGTGGTTTACGCAGTATCAGCCCTACTGTAGATGTTACCAATTATATTTTATTAGAATTAGGGCAGCCTATGCACGCCTTTGATTTTGATAAATTAAGTGGTGGGATTATCGTTCGTTATGCACAAGAAAATGAATCACTGACTTTATTAGATGAACAACAGGTTGAATTAGATAGTAATACCTTAGTTATTGCAGATAATGACAATGTATTAGCCATGGCAGGTGTGATGGGTGGTTTAGCCTCTTCTGTCACGGATTCAACGCAGCATATTTTCTTAGAAAGTGCTTTTTTTGCCCCTGAACATGCAGCAGGCTGTGCACGTCGTTATGGCTTGCACACTGATTCATCACATCGTTTTGAGCGTGGGGTTGACCCACAATTACAACGTATTGCTTTAGAACGTGCTACGGCATTATTGCTTGATATTGTAGGCGGTGAAGCAGGGGAAGTGATTGAAGTCAGCAATGAAGCACATTTACCTAAAAAACAAGCCATTACTTTACGTGATCAACGTATTACCCGTTTATTAGGGCAAGCATTTGATACAGAAGAAGTCACTGAAATTTTACAGCGTCTTGGTATGGATGTGAGTGTTAATGCTGAAGCAAAAACATGGGATATTATCCCGCCAAGCTTCCGTTTTGATGTCACCATTGAAGCGGATTTAATTGAAGAATTAGCCCGTGTACGTGGGTATAATAATTTGCCAAGCAATGCGCCACAAGCCCGTTTACATATGCCACGTTATGCAGATGTGAATCTCAGTGATTTATGTGCTGCCTTAACTCAACGTGGTTATAACGAAGCCATTACTTATAGTTTTGTTGATCCTGCTTTACAAGAAAAAGTCACACCACATCTAAAGAGCAAGGCGTTAGCAAATCCTATTGCCAGCGATATGGCAGTGATGCGTACCAGTTTATGGACAGGTTTATTACAAGCCACCCAATATAACCAAAAACGCCAACAAAGCCGTATTCGCTTATTTGAAACAGGTTTGCGTTTTATTCAACAGGATGACCATTTGCAACAAGATAAAATGATTGCAGGGGTGATTACAGGACAGAATTGGACAGAACAATGGGGTGCTAAATCCCAAAGTGTTGATTTTTATGATGTCAAAGCAGATATTGAAGCCGTTTTATTTACCGCAGATAAAAATAAAACCTATCGCTTTGTAGCAGGGGAACACCCTGCATTACACCCAGGGCAAACAGCTGCCATTTATGAGGGTGAACAGCTTATTGGTTACTTGGGTGCGATTCACCCAACATTAGGACAAGCATTAAGCTTATCCCCTAATACTTACCTATTTGAGTTATCACTAGCTCCATTGTTAGTGAAAGAAACCCCTATATTTAAAGAAATTTCAAAATATCCGAGTATTCGCCGTGATTTAGCTTTAGCGGTTGAACAATCTGTTCACGCAGGCGATTTAATCAACTGTATGCAACAAGCAGCAGGTGATTTACTCACGGATTTACATGTTTTTGATGTATACCAAGGCGAGGGTGTGGACGTAGGACAGAAAAGTTTAGCTATTGGCTTGATTTTTCAGTCACATTCACGCAACCTTACAGAGTCAGAAGTAGATACTGCAATTGGACAGGTACTCTCAGCTCTTGAAGAAAGTTTTAATGCACAACTAAGGAAATAATATATATGGCATTAACAAAGGCCGCTATGGCAGAAAGACTTTTTGATGAAGTTGGGCTAAACAAACGTGAAGCCAAAGAGATGGTCGATTTATTTTTCGAAGAAGTTCGACTAGCATTAGAGAAAGGTGAGCAAGTCAAGTTGTCTGGTTTCGGTAATTTTGATTTAAGAGATAAAAATCAACGCCCAGGACGTAACCCTAAAACAGGGGAAGAAATTCCTATTAGTGCACGACGTGTTGTTACGTTTAAACCTGGGCAAAAACTCAGAGCGCGGGTAGAAGCTTATGTTGGAAGCAGCGAACAATAATGAATTACCTGTTATTCCCAGTAAACGTTACTTTACCATTGGTGAAGTAAGCGAGTTATGTGCGGTTAAACCTCATGTACTGCGTTACTGGGAACAGGAATTTCCACAGCTTAAGCCCATTAAAAGGCGCGGTAATCGGCGTTATTATCAACGTCAAGAAGTAATTTTAATCCGTCAAATCCGTAGTTTATTGTATGAACACGGGTTTACTATCGGCGGAGCGCGATTACGTCTTGATGAAGAAAGTGGAAATAAAACTGTGGATAATAAAGTTATTATTCATCAATTACGGACTGAACTAGAAGAAGTGTTACTCATTTTAAATAGTTAAGTCATGTAGCAGGCTTTTTCCCTCTACACGGGTAATATTTTATTACCCGTGTTAGAAGGAGATGCTTTTTTTCATTCCCCATTAATCTGTATAACTGAATTTTATCAGTTTTATAGATATCTCCTGTTCAATAAAAGATAATAAATTGTTTATATCTTCTGTTGTTTCCTCAATATAAAGACTGTATACCACATTTTGAGCATAACTGATCTGAAGTGTTATATAGTAGGGGCTTGCTGCCCTTTCATAGCTTATTTTCTTAATATCCTCACAAGCAATACACAGCTTATTTTTTTATAAGTATAAAGATAGAATAGGTTTGAATCTCAAATTTATAGCTGATATTGTGTAATGGAGCTGGATCTTAAAATTTAGAAACCTGTTTATTAATTAAGGAATATGAAATGAAATACTCTTTTTTATTGTTATGTACTATTTTCCCTTTATTTGCTTATGCTTATGAAGAGCAACCGATCAATAATACAGCACCAAAAGCCCAACAAGAGCAGAAAATGACAATAACAGGAAAAGTGATAAAAAAAATAGAACAAGGTAAAGATGGGGCTGTTTGGCAAGTGCAAACCGAAGATCAGCAGCTTTTTGAGGTCATGCTGAGTATTCCTAATTTGGGAAAGTTATATAGCCGCTCTTTAGTTTTAGTGCAAGAGGGAGCTCTTATTACTGTCACAGGGGAAAAATTTACACTAAATCAACACCCTCGTATTATTGCAAGAATACTTTTTATCAACCTATAAGTTAGTTTTTCCTCATTCCCGTATGTCCTCATACCACTGCTATTAAGTTAAGGATTAAAAGCACGTTACAACGCTCCGCGTCACTGCCATTAAGTTAAGGCTTAAAAGCAATACTTCCGTGCCCTTTTAGTAAAAGCTAAACTGGTACGAGAACGGTGTTTTACTCTTGGTGGATGGCGACTCTCTCTGACAACAGTGGGAGTCATT